>Ga0209661_1000697_pt1 | contig 17437 bp, 16 predicted proteins | sample SaaInlV_120m_DNA_2_FD_184660 | JGI IMG/M metagenome (GOLD analysis project Ga0209661, IMG submission 184660) | Marine microbial communities from expanding oxygen minimum zones in the Saanich Inlet - SI072_LV_120m_DNA (SPAdes) (version 2) | ecosystem: Environmental > Aquatic > Marine > Intertidal... | reverse complement strand
TGGCCTGGAGAAGAAGACATACTTCTAGAAGCCTTCGTGAAGCTTCTCGAAAAAGGGCTCGACTGCCGTTTGGTCCTCGTACCCCGACACGTGGAACGTCGCCATGAAATCCGTCAACTTCTAGAAAATCAGAATCTTCCTTGGCATTTCCGAACGGATATTGCCCCACCTCCAGGTCCAGTAAAAATCTATGTCGCTGATACAACTGGAGAACTGCGCAATTTCACCCAACTAGCGACAGTGGCGTTCATAGGAAAAACACTGCCTCCAAATGAAGGATCACAAAGCCCGATTGAAGCAGCAGCCTTTGGTATCCCCAGTATCTATGGTCCCTCTACTAGCAATTTCCGAATCATCAGCCAGCAACTTGAATCAGCAAATGCCTCTTACCGGATAAAAGGTCATGAAGACCTTTTTTCCTGTCTATTTGATTTACTTAATAACGGCGAACAACTTCGACAAATGTCTGAAGCGGCTCGAAGCTGGCATATGGATAATGCTGGTGCAACTAAACAAACATTGAATCTATTCAGTAAGTACCTTGAACCTTGACATCCCTTCCGCTTTCCACACCCACAAATGAGATTGAATCTCAATGCGATATGAATAAAATTATTTCACTTCTAATTTGTGCAAGTCTGCTGTTACAGGCTTGCACAAAACCTACGAAGGAACTCTCCGTTAAGGAATTTCAAATTGCTCTAAAGCCGAACAAAAATGTCAAGGGTCAACGAGAAGATGAAAAGACACTCGGCATCGAGCTTTCAAAACGTCTTGGGGTTCCAGTCAATATCATTACACCCAGTAGCAAGTCCATTATTGAGGCAGGTATGGCAAATAAAACTCTTGATATGGGCTACGTCAGCTCAACAGATGCAATCTCATTTGCAGATAATAATGTAGCCGAAGTTCTCGTTGCTGGTCAGCACAAAAGCACTGATCCGAAAGGGAATGCTTATGAAGGTGCCTATTATTATAGTGTTTGGTTATCACTCAAAGAAAAGAATTACTCCAGCATCGCGGATCTAAAGGGCAAACCAGTTGCATTCGCCTCAAGAACAAGTACATCGGGGTTTCTTGTTCCTTCGTGGGATTTAATCAAAAAAGGACTCTTATCGGAAGGTGATCGACTCGAAGACTTTTTTGGAAAGGATAATATCTTCTATGGTAGCGGTTATGTGTCTGCCGTGGAAAAAGTCCTCGAAGGAAAGGCTGAAGCTGCTGCAGTAAGTTACTATGTATATGAAAAGGATAAGCATCTGGATCTTGAGCAACGTAAAAAGCTAAAGATTGTCCAGCGTCAGGGACCTGTTGCATCCCACACGTTTTGTGTGCGTAAATCACTAAACGAAACTGATCGCTTAGCGCTCAAGAGGGTTCTCTTGGCAATGGTTGAAGAAAAACCTCAACTCTGTGAAGATCTCTTTGGAGGTAAACTTGTTGAGGTAGATCCAATTGAGCATTTAAAGGCACCTCGCGATGCCAAAGCAAAAGTATCTACACTTAAGGACTGAACAAAACTCTAATTCACGGAAAGGAATTAAGGGTCCGATTAAATCCTTCCCGTTAAATCTCAACTCGAACCTTGACCGAAAACCAACCCAAGCAGGTAAAATCAATAAGCCAGTTGCCGCGCATTCGTCTGCAAACCCGAGATCTTGGATTGCGGCGCAATGGAAATTGGCTTTTTCAAAACTTGGAACTGAATATTTCTGGTGGAAACTTTGTAGCGGTGTTGGGGCCTTCAGGCGTAGGCAAATCCAGTCTTTTATCCTGCCTTTGTGGTTCAGAAAAGCCAACAGAAGGAACCGTCAATTTCAAGATTGATAATGAAGAAGAAAGAGACCCCGAGAGTATAAGTCCACACTTGGGAGTCATTTTCCAAAACCTACGCCTTACCGCCCATGCAACAGTTCTGGATAATGTCCTTTATGGTCGTCTAGGAAAATACAAACTCAAAGAGACACTTTGGGGATTCTCCCAGAAAAGCAGACAGGAAGCCTACACTATCCTTGAAGACTTGGGCATTCCCCATTTGGCATATAAGTGGATGACGCAAACATCAGGTGGCGAACAGCAGCGAACTGCAATTGCAAGGACCCTCTTCCATGATCCGAAAATCATTCTAGCCGATGAGCCCGTTTCCAATCTAGATACATACTACGCAGGTCGTATTCTTGGTTTACTACGCAATAAGGCAATGGAAGAAGGTAAAATCATTCTATGTGCGCTTCACGATCCACAGCTGATAAATCGATTCGCTGACCTTGCATTAAGTCTAAATCCCGAACACCCTGAAGGCTGGCGCCTCCGAAAAGTACACGGGTAATTATGAATCCGAAAACTACCCCTTTAAAATCGGGACAACTACCGGTAAGACGATGGCATGAACGCCTAAATTTCCTGAATGTCACAGTTATTCTCTTTCTTTTCCTAACAATCTTTGCAGGAAAAAGTATGTTAACAAATAATCGCCCAGCCGATGTGGCCGCTGGGATTCGATATTTCTTTAATAAGTTCTTTCCACCAGATTTTTCTGATTGGCCCATAATTTTTGTGTCATTGGGAGAAACCTTCCAGATCGCTATCATTGCGACCTTTATTTCCATTCTTCTTTCACTTATTATCGCCTTAGGTGCATCACGTAATATAGCACCAACATGGTTAGTGCAGACCACGAGAATGTTCCTTAATATAACTCGAACATTGCCCAGTCTCATATGGGCTTTCTTGTTTGTTATCTTGTTTGGGGCGACCCCAATAGCTGGAGTATTCGCCCTGACATTCTATAGTCTCGGTTACCTAGGTAAGTTTTTCAGCGAAACATTCGAGTCAGTTGATGTTCAAGTCGCACGAGGGCTCAAATTAATTGGCGCCTCAAAAATGCAGGCTTTTCGTTTTGGGCTTTGGCCAAATGTAAAAGCCCAAGTATGGAGCCATTCCCTCTGGATGCTTGAATATAACATCCGCTCAGCCAGTATTGTTGGTCTAGTCGGAGCAGGAGGCATTGGAATGGAACTAAACAAGGCGATGGATATGGCCAGCGGTTTTCAGAAAGTAACTGCCATACTAATATGTATTCTGGGAATTGTTATCCTTCTGGACCTACTTAGCCAAGCCATCCGCCGCTGGATTACTTCCAAGGTGAGTCCAAAATCTATATCAGAATAGTCTAAATTCTGATTTTTAATAATCTTACAAAAATACAAAATTAAGTAATTGTTCCAATCCACTTTCAAATTATAGAATAAGCATTAGTTCGGTTAGCGACTTTGATGGTTCAGTTAATTTCCCCAACTCGGCATTGACAGTCCGCATAAAAAAATCATCTTTCCTAATCCTCACCTTTGTGGTGGCTGTAGCTCAGTTGGTTAGAGCATCGGCTTGTGGTGCCGAGGGTCGCCGGTTCGAATCCGGTCAGCCACCCCATTTTTCTCTCGATGTGATCACCCCACGAGAATTTCTTCTCGCCGCATTGGCTAGTGAAAAAGCCCCATTTGCTTTTGAAAAGTTCATGGAAGCTGCACTACTGCATCCTGACTTTGGTTACTATTCGAAAAAAATTCAAGATATTGGAAAAGAAGGTGATTTTTCGACGACCGCAACCATGGATAAACTCCTTGGACAAGCCATTGGGAAATGGGTTTGTCACAAGAAACACGAGAACTCTTTTGGTCAGAAATGGAATCTAATTGAGATTGGCGCAGGAAATGGTAATTTGGCGCAAACGATTCTCAAGTCGATTCCATGGATGAGAAGACGAAAGCTTCACTACCATATAGTTGAAGCATCACCAATCTTAATGGAAACCCAAAAGAGAAAGCTTGGTAAATTATGCCACTGGCATACATCCATGCCACAAGCCCTCGCCGCCTGTAATGGCCAAGCCCTGATCTTCTCTAACGAACTTGTTGATGCATTCCCTTGTCGGGTTTTTGAATGGGACGGTTTTCAATGGAAAGAAGTTGCACTAGAGCTCGTCAAAGAAACTCTCCGAGAAATTCTCGTCCAGACAACACCCCTCCCCGCAAGCACAACCTTCGAAATTCTTGATCCCCAACCGGGTCAAAGAATTGAGATCCATGAGAGTTATCGAACATGGTTCCGCTCTTGGATCAAGAATTGGAAGAATGGATCAATGCTGACCATTGACTACGGAGAAATTCAAGGAAATTTATACCATCGCCGCCCCAATGGAACCCTGCGAGCCTATCGGCAGCATCAACAAATCGTAGGCCCACAAATATATCACAACATGGGGCAGCAAGACATCACGGCTGATGTCAACTTTTCTGATCTCCAAAATTGGGCCAGTGAATTAGGATGCCAGAATACCCGTTTGGAAACCCAGCGTGAATTCATTCAAAGATTTTTGCCTGATTCTGTGACACTTAAAAATAGTAGCCCAAGTGCCCAATTTATACTTCATCCTGAAGGAGCAGGTTCAGCCTTCAAAGTTTTGGAACAAAAAAGATGGTAGGGAAATAAACACTTCAAGACCTAAGTCTCAAAAACTACTGCAATTCCAATAGATTCCTGAGATTACGGAATGGTTCTTCGCGGTCTTTAAGCTTGGATTCTAGGGCACCAATAAGTTCGCGAAAAGTCAATTCCTTGTCAGCCTTCAGCTCCTGAATACGTTCCTCAATAGTGCCTGCAGCAATCATCCGGTAGACAAAAACTGTCTTGTCCTGCCCAATTCGGTGAACACGATCTACAGCCTGTTTTTCTACTGCAGGATTCCACCAGGGATCCAAAAGGAACACATAGTCAGCGGCATGTAAGGTTATCCCTGTACCGCCTGCCCTGAGGCTTACAAGAATTACAGCACTACCCTTACCCGTCTGGAAACCACGAACAACTTTCCCTCTATCTCGCGTATCACCATATAGTTCGAAAACCCTTGTCCCTGGAGAATGTTTCTCGAGAACAGGACGAAGTTCTTTAAGGAGTGTTACGAACTGACTAAATACAACAACCCTATGTCCTTGTGAGAGAATTTCTTCCATCCGCCTAAGAAATTCTTTTATCTTCCCGCTTTCCTCCGAAAGCATAACCTTACCAGATCGATTCCATGGGAGTAATCCAGGATCTGCACAGACTTGCCTCAATCGTGTGAGTAAGGAAAGGAAATTGATGGCAAATTTATTTAGTGCATCCTCTACATCCTCCCCTAATTCCTGAACCCCATTTTGCAGAATTTTCCCATATTCAGCACGTTGGGCTTCAGATAACGGACACTTGACTATAGATTCAACTTTTTCAGGAAGATCCTTGGCAACTTGCTTCTTAGTACGCCGAAGAGTAAACGGACTGATCTGTGTACGCAGATTCTCAAGAAATGAAGGATTTCCGTTAGTCAAACCGTCTTCAAAAGCCTTACGTCCACCAAGCAAACCAGGCATAAGAAATCGGAAAAGGCTCCATAAGTCCATTGGGGTATTCTCCACGGGTGTACCAGTCAGAACAATACGATGCTTCCCTTGTATTGCAAAACAGGATTGGGTCACCTTGGCATCAGGGTTCTTTATATTTTGAGCCTCATCGAGAACAACATGTCCGAACTTTGCATCTTTAAGCAAATGCTTGTGTCGACGCAACTGCGTGTAACTGGCAATCCAAAGTCGAGGCGTCAACCCCGTGGAGAAATCATTACCACTCTTCAATACTTCCACCTTAGTCCCGGGGAAGAACCGGTCTATTTCACCTTGCCATACAGGAACTACACTGGCTGGGCAAACAACCAAATCCGGCAAGTCTTTTACCTTTCTCGCGTGAAGAAGAGATAGTACTTGCAGGGTCTTACCCAAGCCCATCTCGTCTGCTAACAATGCATGGCAACCCATTTTAAGTAGTTGCTGAATCCACTCAACCCCCTGCTTCTGATAAGGGCGAAGTAGAGAAGGTAACTCAAGAGGCTTTGAGGAGGGTTTCCTTCCAAGCGAATCCTTCCACTTACGAGCACCCTTATCCAACTGTAAAACTTGACCCTCCGTCTGAAACAGGGAAAAAAGCATGTAGGCTGGCCATTGACCACTGGAAAAAGTCGGATGATTCTCTCGCCATTCGCGAAGTACACGACGCCGATCCTCCGGCAAGCTGGCAAAGCCAGCGCGCTGGATTATAGAAAATTCCTTCCGGGAGCGATAAATCTGTTCCATTTCGTCCTCGGTTAACAAACGCTTGCCAACGCGGAATTGCCACTCCAAGGAAATCTTGTTCCCTCTTTCTTTTCGCGCGACAGCGGAGACGACTACATTCCGGGGACTAGTAGCAAGTGCAGTTACTTCAGAAGGTAGTTTGAGTGGAAACTTCTTCTTCCAAGAGGCAAAGTGTGAATCAAAGAAATGAAGAATCTTCTCCGACTCGTTCAAGTAGAAAGCATCACGTTTTTTGGAATAAAAGAATCCTGCCTTACGAGCCAATGCCGTTATTCGAACCATAGTCGCCCATTCATTTGGGCTCAGGTCTTCAGACTGCTCGCTATCTCGCGAGATAACCAAACCCTCCAAGGTAATTCGAACTTCCAATTCACGATTCTTTTCCAAACGAAACTCCAACCCCAACTCCCGCTCAGACTCCTCAATCTCCTCAACTTCTTCTTCAACCTCTGGTTCATCTTCTTCCTCCTCGGTCTCTTTGTCAAAAACCATAAAAGGAACCTCCTCGGCGAGAACTTCCTCTAGTTCATACAAACCAGCAACTGCCATCGAGCGACCGAATGTTTCGCCATCAACGGAATATCTCACTTGTAATCCGGAACCATTCCAGTCAACCACAGCGTAACCATCCTCCTCCTCGGTCTCACAATGCATTACGGCAGTACCCTGCCTGAATTCCAGAGAACGAACATGCCCTTTTCGGTACATCTGGCGACCCCATTCAATTTCAGAACACGAAAAGGCGTTCTCCCAACTATCTTCTAGTTTTGAGAACCAGTAGTCCAAACCTTGAACTGTGTATACTCGTTTAGATGCTCGCTGATCCATTAATGCAAATTTTCATTTTGAAAAATACAAAAATCGTTACCTTGAACAATTGATTCTCGAATCACAATCGCATTTTTAGATTGTTGTATAACACTTCCTTGTACTTGGTTGAAGGCATGGACTATAAAGGTACTCACCTGCCCAGTAATGAAGAGTTGAAACAACGTCTTTCACCAGAGCAATATCAAGTATGCAAATGCTCAGCCACCGAGGCACCTTTCTCAGGAAAATACTGGGACTGTAATAGCGAAGGAACCTACGAGTGTGTCTGCTGTAGATTACCACTTTTTGATGCCGAATCCAAATTCGAATCGGGAAGCGGATGGCCGAGTTTTTGGACAACTGTTAATTCTGATGCCGTGATTCACAAAAAAGATATTACCCATGAAATGGTTCGAACAGAGATTGCGTGCAAAAGATGCGGAGCTCATCTGGGACACGTATTTGAAGATGGCCCCCCCCCAACAGGACTAAGATATTGTGTTAATTCAGCTTCGCTTAACTTAATTCATTCATGAAACACTATGATCTCATCATTCTAGGAGGAGGAAGTGCAGGGTATGCTGGAGCACGCACAGCATATGATTTGGGCAAATCAGTCGCTATTGTAGATCATGCAAAGGAATTAGGTGGACTGTGTATCCTGAATGGTTGCATGCCATCAAAGACGCTCCTTTATTCCGCGGAAATCTTGCACCTGGCAAAACAAGCACAGACATTCGGGCTTAAAATTTCAGATGCCCATGCAGATTTCTCCGCGCTACAATTGCGTAAAAAAGAAATTATACAGGAATTTCAGCAATATAGGGCAGGTCAACTTGAAGATGGGCGCTTCAATCTTTATCGGAACTCTGCAAGATTTACGGGAAACCAAGAGATAACGCTTGATAATGGGACTGTACTGCATGGTGAAAGATTCTTGATTGCCACCGGTTCAAAAATTGCTAATCCGTACATTCCAGGCTTGGATTCATTACCTGTACTCACCAGTAATGACATTCTTTCAATCGATCGAAAACTAAACTCGGTTATTGTACTTGGAGGTGGTATTGTCGGATGTGAACTTTCACAATTCCTAGTCCGTACGGGTACATCTACAAGTATTGTGCAAAGGCACCATCGCATTCTTAAATTTTGGAACCCTGAAGTTTCTAAAGTTCTTGAAGATGCGTTTAAAACAGAAGGTATAAATGTGCATACAGCGACTAGTAACTTGCGACTGGAAAAGACCTTAACTGGCTTTGCCGCATGTTTTGATCAAGATGGAAAAAGTATCCGATTAGAAGCAGATCATCTTCTTAATGCACTTGGTCGAATACCCAATACGAAAGACTTAAATTTGGATGCAGCAGGAGTAAAATTACGTCCATCTGGACATATCGCAACAAATAGCTTCCAGCAATCCAGTAACCCCTCAATTTACGCTGCCGGAGATTGCTCGGGACCGCATGAAATTGTTCATGTGGCCATCCTGCAAGGAGAATGCGCAGTCAGGCATGCCTACGGCGGCAAAACAGCACCCATAAATTACGATTCACTGCTACAGGTTGTCTTCACTGACCCACAAGCAGCAGTTGTCGGGTTAACAGAGGCTCAATTAAAGGAAAAGAAGATACCGTTCCTTACAGAATCCTATCCATTTGATGATCATGGAAAATCCATTCTAATGGAGGCAAAAAAAGGTTATGTAAAGGTGATTGCTAATGAGAAAACAGGTCAAGTTCTAGGTGCGGAATGTGTTGGAAAAGATGCAGGGGAATTGATCCACCCAATGTCTATCGCAGTAAGCCTGAAGGCAAAGGTTCAGGATTTGACAAATGCGCATTGGTATCACCCGACACTCTCTGAAATTTGGAGTTATCCCTTGGAAGAACTATCCGAAGCAATTGAATAATAAATATTCTTGAAGCCACAGTATGCTAAACACCAAAATCTCGAGTAAGATCAGAGAGTTTCACCCGATCTTCATAAAGAGCCATCCCAATAATAACACCATCAAGATTGGGATATTTAGAGGCAAGTTGGGCAAGGTTGGCCACATCCTCGTAGGAGGATACACCACCTGAAGCGATAACATTCGCATCGGTTAATTTAAGCATCTCCTCTTGAGCCACAAGGTTGGGGCCAGTTAACATACCATCAGTGCTGATATCAGTGTATATGATAGTGGAAACGCCTATACCATTCATGGTCAAAACCATGTTGGTAACTGAAATTTTTGAATCCTCGACCCACCCTTTTGTTCTGACCATTCCATCTTTTGCATCAATACCAATTACAATTTGGTCACCAAATTCATCAACTAATTTACGAATAAATTCAGGGTCTTCACAAGCCCTTGTCCCAATAATAACCCGGGAAACTCCGGTCCTTAAATATTCACGAATTGTGGAAGCGTCACGAATTCCACCACCAACCTGAACCTTAAGTCCGGAGGCAAGTATGCGTTGAATAGCAGACTGGTTACATGGAGTTCCATTAAAGGCTCCTTCAAGATCCACTACGTGCACCCATTCAGCGCCATGGTCGCGCCAAATCTCAGCCGGTTGGCCTGGGTCTTCATAAAAGACGGTCTCCCGGGCAACCTCGCCCTGTTGAAGCCGCACACACCGGCCTTTATTAAGGTCAATTGCTGGATATATCTTCACAGACGCAAAGTAGTTGACACCCCGATGAATCCAAGCGGAAAACAACTCAGATCAAAAAATATTTTCACATACATATAGAAAGAAAGATTCATGACCAAACTAAACCAACCTCCAAAGTTCCTTAGAGATCTCCTTGAAGCCCGCTCCCCATCAGGATATGAAAATGAGGCGCGCGCAGTCATAGAGAAACATATTAAGACCAAATCCGATGACTACTGCACAGATAGTATCGGTAACGTCTTCGCCACAGTAAACCCCAATGGGGGACCTTCCCTAATGATGGCAGGACATATCGATGAACTTGGTTTAATCATCCGTTATATCGATGAAAATGGGTTTCTCTATTTTGATACAATCGGAGGTCATGACCGAGGACTCATATCCGGTAGACGCATTGACATCCTTACTGAAAACGGAATTGTGAAAGGCGTCACGGGAAAACGAGCGCTTCATCTTATGACTATTGAGGAACGAAAAAAAGTTCCGGAACTGCACTTGATGTGGATAGACATTGGTGTAAACAATAAAAAAGAAGCCAGTAAACTGGTGAAAGTTGGCGACGCTGCCGTATACAATCATGGTGTCGATATGATACGGGGAAGTATTGCCAATTCACGAGCATTTGATGATAAGGCTGGCGCGTATACAGTGATGGAAACTTTACGGCGAGTTGCTACAAAAAAGCAGTTACATGCTCGAGTGACTAGTGTCGCGACAGCCCAAGAAGAAATCGGTGTACGAGGTGCCACCACTGCGGCCCATGCTCTTAATCCAGATGTGGCAATTGCAGTTGATGTAGGCCATGCAACAGATCATCCAGACTGCGATAAGCGTAAGTATGGAGATTATAAACTAAGTGGTGGTCCAATTCTATGCAGAGGGCCCAATATCCATCCCCAAGTTTATCAGCGATTGGCCGATGTAGCAGAAGACAAAGGAATTCCTTACCAATTGGAAGCGGAGGCAAGACCGACAGGAACAGATGCCCGTGCCATACAGATCACACGTTCAGGCATTGCTACTGGATTGGTCGCAATTCCGTTGCGCTACATGCACACTCCTTGCGAGACAATGGATCTCGCAGACATCGAAAACACAATCAAGCTCCTAGAGGGATTTGCACTGAGCTTGAAGAAAGGCGAGTTTCAATTTAACTCACCGATGTAAACTAAAAGACTTAAGCAGCGCTTTTGCGCTTTCGGCTTTTCCTAACCTTAGGGCTGGCACGGCCTTCCACAGCAGCCCGGTTGATGGTAACTTCCTCAATGTCATCGAGTTCAGGAAGATCAAACATTAGGTCTAACATAATCTTCTCCATAATGGAACGAAGAGCCCTGGCACCAGTCTTTAGTTCGATAGCCTTTTGTGCAATTGCAGTAATCCCGTCTTTCGTGAAATGTAATTTAACCCCTTCCAGCGCAAGTAATTTGGAAAACTGTTTGGTTAGAGCATTCTTGGTCTCAAGTAGAATTTTCTCAAGGTCCTTTGCCGTAAGGTCTTCAAGGACAGAAACGACAGGAAGACGGCCGATAAACTCTGGAATCATTCCATAGCGTATAAGATCCTCTGGCTGGAGTTCCTTTGTGATTTGATCTGCCAACTCGGCATCACGACCAGCTTCATCATCGGTGGCACCATAACCCAAAACACGATTCCCAACTCGTTGGTGAATGATCTTATCGAGTCCCTCAAATGCACCTCCACAAATGAAAAGAATATTATCGGTATTCAGTTGGATGTATTCCTGATTTGGATGCTTTCGCCCACCTTGAGGCGGTACATTGCAAGTAGTGCCTTCGAGAATTTTAAGGAGAGCCTGCTGCACTCCTTCGCCCGATACATCTCGAGTTATTGATACATTATCAGTTTTTCGGCCAATCTTATCAATTTCGTCGACATATATAATGCCGCATTCAGCCTTCTTTGCATCATAGTTTGCAGATTGAAGAAGACGAAGTACGATATTCTCTACATCCTCCCCGACATAACCGGCTTCTGTAAGTGTGGTGGCGTCGGCAATAGCAAAAGGAACATCCAGCATTTTGGCCAGATTACGGGCAAGCAATGTCTTTCCACTGCCAGTGGAACCAACAAGAAGGATATTACTTTTCTCAATCTCAACATCCGAGTAATCAGAAAGGTTATAGGCAGGGACGCCAGACCCTTCTATCCACTTCATCCGAAGACGTTGATAATGGTTGTAGACAGCGACACAAAGCACCTTTTTAGCGGATTCCTGACCAATTACATGCTCGTCGAGATGAGCCTTGATCTGAGATGGGGTCTTAATTTCAAAGGATGGCTTGTCCTCAGCCTTTGTATTTTCCTTGAGTTCACGGTCAATGATGGTCTTACATACTGTGACACAAGAATCACAGATGTGAACACCGGCAGGCCCGGCAATAATTTTCTGTACCTCATTCTGAGACTTGCCGCAAAAAGAACAGAAAGTAAGCTTAGTCGACTTGGCCATTGTAGCTCGGGGACGGGGGGGGGCGCTTGATCTAAGTAGGAGGCAGGGGGAGTACCTATAAGTCTAGGACCAAAGTTGTCTGGATTTTTCTAATCCTTGGACTTCTTTGAAATGACATTATCGACGAGTCCATATTCCTTGGCCTCCTCTGCAGTCATATAATAATCACGATCAGAGTCTTTTTCGACCTGTTCAACAGTTTTACCACTTTTTTCTGAAAGGACTTCGTTTATTGTTTGACGCCAACGAAGAATCTCCTTGGCAGCAATGGAAATGTCAGAGGTCTGACCTCCGGCTCCACCAGAAGGTTGGTGAATCATAACGCGACTGTGCGGAAGAGCATTTCGTTTGCCAGGTGTTCCAGCTGAGAGAAGGACAGTACTCATACTTGCACACAAACCGATACAATAGGTAACCACATCGCAGGTCAGGAAAGTGATGGTGTCGTATATGGCCATCCCATCTGTTACACTTCCACCCGGGGAGTTTATATAAAGATGGATATCCTTTTGAGGGTCTTCCATCTGAAGAAATAGCAACTGGGCAATAACAGCATTTGCAACATAATCGTCAATAGGCGCACCTATAAAAACAATGCGATCCTTTAGGAGTCGACTATATATATCCCAAGATCGCTCAGTGCGACCGTCGCGTTCAAATACATATGGAAGTGGTTGGTAAGACACAGTAGACTTGAGAAATGTATAGTTCCTTGTTTAATTAAAAAGGAAAAGATTATGCAAAATGGCGCCAAAATTGAAAGGCTAAAATCAATCTTCAACAGCTGTTTCATCGCCATCATGATCATGGTGATGATGGTCTTCACAGCATTCATCTCCCTTAATACCGTGAAGTATATCGTGTAATGCCTTATCAATGACAATGTCGTCACGAATACCTTGCACAATAGAAGGGTCTTTGCGTAAATCCTTAACCAAGTCCTCTACCTTGACCTTCTGCCGCATGGCCTCATTAACAATAACAGATTGGACCTCGCTATCCTCAACACCAATCTTCTTATCTTCCGCATGCTGAAGTAAAATATAACGAAGCTTGATCCGGTTGGTTGCACTTTCTTGAGCAACAGCGTGAAGTTGTTCTTTATTCTTTTCCAGTTCTTCTTCCCCCATACCTTGGCGGTGGAAATTATTCACCAAATTTTGGAGAAATGTGTTAGCCTCTTGTTCATGAATACTTTCTGGAACAGGAAAATCAGAACGCTCTTGGAGGGCCTGCTCAATTTGACGCCTATGCTGCGTCTGGACATTCTGCTTCTTCTGTTGCTCAAGGTTTTCACGAATCCCCTTCCGGAGATGTTCTTCATCTTCCACGCCCAGTCCCTTGAAAAACCCTTCATCCATATCGGGTAGAATCTTTTCTCGGACTTCCTCCACGGCAATATGATAAGCCACGGTTTTCCCCGAAAGGGCCTCAACCTCAAAGTCTTCCGGATAAAGATGCTCAACGTCCTTCTCATCACCAGCCTTCATCCCGATAAGACCTTGTATAATAGCCTCAACAGATGGAACTCCCTCCTTGCTCTCACCCGCTTCCTCCCAAGTAGAACTCTGACTACCATAAACTGGACGATCAGTAACAAGTTCAATGACAAGTTGATCATCCAGTTTTCCTTCATAAGAACATTTAACATAGTCGCCTGCGACTGCAATTCGATCAACAGTTTCAAATGTAGCACGCTCGCCAAGTAATTGCTGTAATGAATTCTCAACATCTTCATCAGAAACCTCTATTGAGATTTCCTCCAACTCAATATCAGAGACATCTGGAACGGAAACTTCGGGCTTGATATCAACCGTGATGGTAACCTCTGCATCCTGTCCCGACAAGAATTCGTTGCCTTCAACATTGAGCAAGTTAACAATGTTAAGCTTGCTCTCCTTGAGTCCTGCCTGATAAGCACTGTTGCTGAGACGCTGGGTTAACTCCTCCTTAATGTTTTTACCGAACTTGGCCCGAAGCATTTGTTCCGGGGCCTTGCCTTTGCGGAATCCCTTCACGCTGGCTTGACGGGCAAATTCGCCGAGAAGATTATTTTCCTCCTTGGTAATTTCTTCACCGCTAACTTGAACGAGCAATTGCTTGCGCGTTTCGTTGATATCTTTTACTGTAGCGTTCACTATGATAAGAAGTTGAATGGATGATGAATAAAAGTGATGTAATTAAGGAAAGTTGAATTATACTGAGCACCCTGAAATGAGAGAGCGACAAGGAAAGTCTTTTTCAAAATCCTGTCCAGCGCGAACTTTAAGTTACAACTTAACGGCGGCCGGATTCAATTGGATCAAAATCTACCGAAGCCACTTGTTCCAGAAAACTGACCTTCTCTTTAGCCTCAGACAACTTACCAATCCCAACATCAATCAACCCCACAATTACAAGACCTTTCTTTTTGAAATGCTCTCTTGTATGAAGTCCAAGTGGGATCAATTCTGATTGGAGATCCTTGATCCTGATCCCGGAATTCAACTTTACAACAAGTCTATCTGCCGCAAGAAACTCAAATAATACAGGGGAGCCTGAATTGTCAGGATCAGTCTGAAGCTCCGTAATCTCGACCAGAGGATAATTTTTATCATACTTAAGAATCCAGGTCCGCCCGCCAACAGGAACTCCGTTTTTAAAATGTAAAATCTTGCCGTTCCGCAGTAACTCAGGGACAGAAACAGGAAGAGGTTGAGCCCACTGGGGAATAGGAGCTTCTGACATGATTTCTGTTTCGGACTGGACTGAATTCCTGCGACCGATTAAACCCGCGACCACAAGGCAACCGATCAAGGCACCCAAGCCAAACGTGGTCAATCTTTCCTGTTCCGACAATGGCATGTACTCACTTCATAAAAAAAACAACTTTGCTGGACCTATCTGAGTTTTTTCTGCTTTCTATAAATATCTTCATAAAACAACTTAGCAAAAGGAATGGTCACTGCCTGCAAGGAAATTCGCGTCCGATATGCGGAAACAGACATGATGGGTGTAACCTATCATGCCAATTATTTTGTATGGTTCGAGACTGCTCGGATTCATTTACTTAAGACGTTGGGTATCTCCTACAAGGAGCTGGAGAAGAAAGGTTATCTATTACCTGTCATCGAGTGCCATGCACAATTCCATAAGCCAGTAACCTTCGACGACCTGATCGTGGTGGATACTTTAATGGAATCAAATCCTGGCATCCGGTTTCGAATCGATTACCAAATTACCTGTGATGGACAAAAAACGACAACTGGTTACACGACGCACGTTTTCATGGATGAAAAAGGTCAAGTAACTCGTCCTCCAAAAACATTTTTAGATGCAGTTGAGGCCCACCCAGATGGACCTTCCACCAATTAAAAACGCTTTGGGGACAATGTTCGATAATTTCGAACAACATGCTCGACTACCTCGGAAATACTCCGTTGGTCAGTAAGGATCGAAGCATGCGCAGCGGCATAATAAGATTGTCGTTCTGCAAGAAGTTGACTGATTCGCTCCCTGGGGTTGTCAACGTTTAACAAAGGACGGTTTAAATTCCCTCGAGTGCGATCAAGAATGGTCTCCACCGAAGCATGAAGGCACAGTAAAACTCCTTTAGACTTAAGAAACGGCACCATCCCATCCTGAGTTATCAAGCCTCCTCCACAAGAAATAACACAACCCTCTACTGGGTGGCCACTATCAATAAAGTCCCATTCTAATTGGCGAAAATATGCCTCTCCATGTTTGTCGAAGATTTTAGCAATTGGTAAATTGGTAGATCGCTCAATTTCATCATCAACGTCCAAAAACTGCATCCCAAGCTTACGAGCCACCCGGCGGGAAATTGAAGATTTACCGGTGCCCATGAATCCAATAACATAAAGGTTCGGGAAGGAATCGGCGACTCCTGAACAATCTACATTCATTGACTCTCTTGATCCGGAGAAAGATCCTCACCAGAATCCTTCTCATTGTGCAAAACTGAGTCAATCCGAGTGGCACTCGCCAAATCCTCTGCAAGCGCCTCAAGAGAATCAGCTAATTGTGATTTTTCAGGAAGTACACCCTGTATAGAGATATCCTGTTTCTCAATCAGGGGTTTGGACACTCGCTCCAACAATCGGTTAGCCTCACCATTACGGACAGATTCCAGCAAGGCAGCTTTGGCATGCTTGCGGTCGGCAAAATTTTGCCCCTCAATAATCTGCTTTTGCAAGACTCCATATACATCTCCCGGTGTCCATTGTTGTGGATAAGAGAATCTGCCTGAACTGATCTTGACGGATTCAGGCTGAGACGTGAGTACCTCGAAATCCTCTAATAGTGAAGCGAGGTCGGAATCATCTATATTTTGGTCTTCATCTACATTTCCCATTTTATCAGTAACAGATGAGAAAACCAAATACATAGACACAAGCAAAAGAAGCATAAGAATGATGCCACGTAGTACCGCCAAATCCTTCATGACCGCCACCGCCTACCTTAATCGAGAAGTTCTCGAAGTTGCTTAAAATCACCGTTTAGTTGGGCCAACTGTCTCTCCAATTCCTCGACCCGAGCCTCTAGACTCTCGATACATTCAGCACTTACCCTTCCAGGTGCCTTATAGGAAGGAACACCTTCATTAAATCCATCAGGAATATCCAGTGGATATTCACTATACAACTGATGATAACGATGTTCCTTACGTCCCTGGGAAGGTGGAATAACCTTAACGAGAGGCCTATGCCGACCTGCCAAGTCTCGCAGTATTTGTTCCACCTCTGCAGTCGAATCAAAAGCATATAGGCGCTCGGTGCGACTTCGAATCTCCCCCGGAGTCTGGGGTCCGCGAAGCAGAAGAACGCATAGAAGCGCAGCTTCATCATTTTCAATATCAATGGTTTCAATTGCGCGATGCTGAAACTTGGGGGTACGAGCTCCAGCTTGATCTACACGATGAACCAATCGCTTTAAACGCAGGCCCTCAATAGCATCAATTATATCACCCTCATCCAAATCTGTCACGGGCAAGCGACTAGTCTTCTGGTTACACGCATTAGTAAGCGCGTTTAAAGAAAGAGGATACGAATCAGGAGTTGTCTTAGCCTTTTCAATGAGACAGCCAAGAACACGGCCTTCTTCAAAAGAGAGAAGTGGACCGGACTCCTCCCCTGTATTCTCAAGTCCATCGTTACTAACATCTTCAATGGATATATCAGCGTCAGATGTAAGCTGCGTATTTTCAGAATCAGAAGAAAGTGGTATTGCTCTTTCTGGCTCACGGTAAGGAATAGCCCCATCACCACTGGGCTTGTAATCATCGCCCGAAGTATTGGAAGAGGGAGAATAGTCAAAATCCACCATTG
>Ga0209661_1000692_pt1 | contig 17535 bp, 11 predicted proteins | sample SaaInlV_120m_DNA_2_FD_184660 | JGI IMG/M metagenome (GOLD analysis project Ga0209661, IMG submission 184660) | Marine microbial communities from expanding oxygen minimum zones in the Saanich Inlet - SI072_LV_120m_DNA (SPAdes) (version 2) | ecosystem: Environmental > Aquatic > Marine > Intertidal... | reverse complement strand
ACTCCGCTCCAACGGCTGCCATGAAAATCCGCCGCCGCAACAACCTGCTTGTTGAGCCCCCGCACAGCGCGACCAGCGACATCGCGTTTATCCTAATAATTTTCTTTCTCGTATGTGCATCTGTACAACCGGACAGCGGTCGTAAACAAACCCTCCCGAAAAGCGAGGAACAACCCGAAAAGAAGCAGCAAAGTGAAAACCCTGAAGTCGGAGTCTCCCGAGATGGTGTAGTCCTGAACGGAAACCCCATGAAAATGGAACGCTTCGGCTCTGAGATTAAACGCGTATTGGCACAGAAAAAACGTGAAGTGGATAAGGTTGTTGTGCTAAAAAGTAAACCCAACACACCTTATGAACGCTGGATAGAGGTCACCAACCTTGTCCAGAAAGCCGGTGGTATTATCACACTCCAACTGGAGGAACAACGAACCGTATCCGTTGATTAATGGTTCAGTGCACTTTTTCTACAAATAGTAAAACCTCTCTTACTTGTGAAAATTGAACGAAAGAAGTACAATGCCACGGTTCCCTCCATGGCAATGGGTGATATAGCCTTCCTTCTACTAATTTTCTTCGTCATTCTTGCACGCGTGCAGGACGACAGTCACATCCAGTGGGAACCGGCTCGTATTGATGAGTTGGATCAGGCAAAGAACTCAAAGGCCAGCGTTATCATTGATGCGGACAACAAAGCTTATCTCAATGGCAGAGAGGTTGGTGTGGCCAGTCTTGCTGGTGCGCTTACTGAAATCCTTGGCGAATCAGAGGCAGGAAAGCGCACCATACTACTCAAGGTCCACAAACATGCCACTGCCACCTATTTCGAACCCGTCATCGAAGCCATCAGTGAAGCAGGAGGAGACCTCCTGCATGTTCTGGAAGATGAACGCATGAAAAACTGAAACTGAACTTTCAAATAAACAGCCATGAATATATACATCTCCCGAAACAAGGAAAAATTTGGTCCCTACACCGTCGATGATGTCCAGGCACTCATTAATCAGGGCATCCTGGCCGAAATGGATTATGCCTGGGCGGAGGGTGCATCTGAATGGGCACCACTCTCCAAGGTTGAAGGACTCGACTTCTCCCGTGAGAAAAAGCAGGTCAACCTGGACGAGGCCCTCAAGATTGCCCGTCAAAGGCAGGGGGACTCCCCTACCGGGATTCAACCCATGGCCAATATTGGACATGACCTGAAAAATCTCCGCCGCAACGTCTCGGCAACGGCAGATGAACTTCGCGATTTCCTCGGTCAAATGAAGGGGAAGAGTCCCAAGGAGATGCTCGGCTTGGTTGCCCAGAGCACCCTGACAAAAGGTTTCATGCAATCCGTTGTCATCTTTTCCGCACTCATTCTCGCCTTTACCGTAATCCCCTTCACGATCGATCTCTTCAATCCCGAGGAGGAAAAGACAACGGTCACCGAAGAGTCCGCGCCAGCCAACCCGGAAGATAACACCCAACCACAGGACGGCACCACTACCCCCAACGAAGACGGTACAATCCAGACGCCACTGGGTGAGACCGCCACCGGCAACCCCGTCATCGACAAACTTGGCATCGGCGAAACCAAGGATGCTCCAAAGGCGGTGAATCCGCTGGATGACACAGGCGATGACCTCTTTGACGAATTGAAATAACAGATGAGTTCCAAAAGAATGAATATCAATCCTGAGGCAACTTATATTGCGGGCAGGGCCTTGTCATAGGTCAAAATTCACTGAATGCAATGTCTCCCAACGCTAAAGAGTCAACTTTTCGGGATTTATTCCGTACGCTGACCAGTTGGCAATTCTATACGTTGATTGGCTCCCTGATAGTCAACGGGAGTAAACTCCTCTGGAAATTCCTCAGTGCAAAAGGCCGGAAATCGTTTAAGTGGAGCAAAGCTTATGCAATCAACTTCTGGTCCTATCTGAGCCAACCGGAGAACAAGTTCCTGAAGCTAACCCTTGGCTACTGTCTGGTCTGGCTGTTGTTTTTCTGGATATGGACAAGCAACTGGATTTCCTGGACGTGGCTTCATTGGACGCTCCTGATTGTGTTTCTTCCATCCTGGTATTTTTCCACTGTCTGGTTGCTACGGGCTTTCAGAAATAAATGGGACCTCACGGCAACCCTAAGGCTTGGCTCCCTTGTCCTGATCCCGTTTTTCCAGATGCTAACGTTTATCCTTGATGGATTTACCTACGAGGCAGCAAAGATATTTGGAGGCACAACCTTTGCCATCGTCTCCATCTTATGGGCTGCCTGGTTCTGTTGGGATATGACCATGGGAAGCTTTCGACTTCGCAAGAATCTTACCATTGGCTACACAATCGTCTGGTGTTGGCTGTGGTACCTGTGGTCGACCAACACCGCCCTTTTTCCTGAACTGTTCCTCTTCCTGTTCTTCAGTCTTTCAATTTATCTTGCCTATTGCTGGATCGACATGGCTCGTCACTGGGATGACAATATTCGCCTGCGAGCAGTAGCCAGTGTTTGTATCCTCCCCGTGTGGCAGTGGCTTGTATTTACCACGCACTTTCTTGGTTGGGGCGAGGCGCGCGCTATTACGGCTGGCGGCGGTTTGGCCGCTGTTTTCCTCGTGGGCCTTGGTTGGACAGTCTGGTATGTGGACCGTCGTGCATGGGAGCTCCAGAGGGCTCGCTTTTATAGTGCGGCCGAAGGGAAATCAGATGTAGACTTTACCGGCCCGCTTTCCGCAATGAGTGGATCTGCAGCAATTCTACAGGGCGGGGATGAAATCTGGGATCCTTTCGATCTGGACGCGCGTTATTACGGGAACGGTGAAAAAAAGAAACTCAACCAATCCTTATCCACAATCGCGGCCTATTCCATTCTTTTCTTTCTGCTTTTCCTTATCCTGACCAGCCTGTCAGGGTGCATGGAGCTTTATGAAATGCCAGCCGGAGGCGGCGAACAGAAGCAGGTCCAACAGGTCGTTGTCCAGAAGGTTATTAAGAAAAAGTTCGTCATAAACCCCTTCAGTGCGGTTCTCTTCAACCCACCACCCATTGACAAGGTAAAGCTCCAGCTTACAGAGCTTACAAAACACGCATATACCGTTGGCTATGGCAAAGGCAAGGGAGCCGGTTTTTCCGGGGGTACAAATCGCGGCATGGTAAGGTTTATAAGGCTGGAATATAATGGAGGGGACTGGGACCAGGACTTCGGTGTTGGAGCTGACCTGAATCTCCTGCTGGAATACCACGTTCGCACCAGTCACAAGACCGCAAAAAAGACTGAGTCCCGCAAAGTCATGCAGCTCAAGAACTTCCCTATCGGGAAAAGTCCACCCATGGTCTATATGACCGGTCAGGGAAATATCAGCCTCAGCAACAAGGAAGTAGAAATCCTGCGTGAGTACCTTATCGACAAGCACGGCATGATCTTTGCCGATAATGGAGGGAGTGGACGCTGGCATGGACAGTTCTTTAACGTAATGAAGCGCCTACTCCCAAGGGTAAGACCTATAAAGGTTCCCCTTGATCACGAGGTCCACCAAATCCCTTACATCATCCCCTTTCTTCCATATGTGGCGCCTCATGGAGGTAAAGATGCATTCGGGTGGGTCGTTGACAGTCGCCTTGTTGCCTACTACCATCCCGGAGACATTGGGGACGCATGGGCCGACGGTCACGCCGGCGTAACGCCTGAAATCTCAGAACTTTGTTACCAGCTAGGAACCAACGTCATTTTCTATGCCCATGCAGAATACAATAAATGGCTCGACCGACAGAACAAAAAGAAGTGAAGATACGAATCAAGATTTCCAGACCATGAAAACATTCCTATACTCCATCTTTATCGCCTGTCTGCTCTGCAATATTGTTACGGCCCAAACAAAGATTAATGAGGGTCTCCGTAACGCCAATGATCAACTGCGGTTTGAGGTGGCGAAAGAACTGCGTCAAACAGAGAAATACCAGCTTGTCGTTGCCCAACGTTTCTATGCCAAAGGAGACCTGAAGGCTGCCATGGCGGAGTTTGAAAAATTCCTGACCCTCTATGAGCGCAGTGATGCGGCGCCATACGCCCAACTCATGTGGAGCCACTGCCTTGTCCGCCAACGCAAGGTCAACACTGCAATCCGGGATGGATATCAATCGGTCATCGATTACTGGCCTGAATCCCCGGAAGCCGCACTCGCTGCCTATCTGATTGGAAAATCCTACAAGGACATTGGGGAAATCAAGAATTCCATTAAAGCCTTTGATAACGTCCGTGAAGACTACCCGGACAAGCAAGTCCGCGTACTTGCCCTCTGGGATATGCTCGATATTGCAAATGTCCACAAGGACGAAAAACTCCGTCTCAAAATCCTCAAGGAATTAACCTTTGAAATCAAGAGAACCAAAGCCAATGATTACCATCTTGCCAAGGCCGCCCAGGATCTTGCTGGATATTATTTTTATCGCGGTGATGGGGCCAAGGGACTTGAAGCACTACAGGAACAGGAGGGTGCTCATCATATGAGGCGACATGGAGGACTGATTTCACATGCCCATAATATAGGCAAGGGTGCTGTTGGGCACCTGCTCAAGAAAAAAGAAACCGTCAAGGGCGGTGAGAAACTGACTGACGATCTCATCAAGTTTATTAACGGACGAGTCCCTGAAGACTTGGAAAAAGGAAAAGCCAAGGAGGTAGCCCGCGACTTGCTTGGCCGCATCGCAAACCTGCACGCTACCGTCAAACGTGACAAGGAGGTACTGGATACCTATGAGCGCATGGGCAAAATGATTGGAATGGACGATGACGTCCTTGGCAAGATTGCCTCCTGGCACAAGGCCAAGAAACGTCGCGCGGAAGCTCGAAAAACCTACGAACGCTTCAAGAACAAGGTCAACGGCCTTGCCAACATCGCAGGAATGTATCGGGAGGACAAGGATCCGGACGGGGCCAAGAGCATCTACGGGAAGATCATCCAGCTCGACAAGGAAAACGAAGCCAAGTGGGCCAGTGAGAGTGCGGGAGTCTACCGCGAATGTAAAAAGCCTGAAGAGGCCGTTCAAATCTATACCTACGTGGCCAGTATTGATCAGGAAAACAAGGGCAAGTGGTTTGAGCAAGTTGCTGGCACTTGGCAGGAGGCCGGGAAATACGAAAAAGCGATCGAGAGTTGGCGGAATGTGATCACAACCACAGGGAAATCCGGACACTACTGGGCCATTGGTGACTGCTATGTGGCGCTAAAGGACATTCCCAAGGGGATTCAATCTTATCGGCTTAGTGATAACTTTCCTTCTGCCTACTTCAAGATGGCAGACCTCCACCGTGGCCAGAAGCAATGGAATGAGGCACTAACTTTATACAACCAGGCAAGAAGCTACGGCGACGGTCATGCCCAAACCGCCCTCTGGCGTATTGGTGAAACCTATGAGAAATCAAGCCGGCGTGAACAGGCAATCAAAAGCTATCAATCCATTTGCAAGCTCTATCCCAAGTCCAGTTCCGCAAGCCGCGCCCATGCCCACCTGCAGAACAAGTACAAGATCAACATCACCCTTGGCGGCGCCAAGGAAGAGTAGTTTCACGAATTTAGCCCCCACAGTAAAGGGCTTAATCAATCAACCTTCCGCATACGAAAGGTTCCGTGGTCCCGCTTCGATTTGTATTTTACGATTAAGTCACCTTCCTCAATGCGACCCTCGTAGGTGTAGAATCCACCCATGAGTCCTGAAAGGTTCTGCTCGCCGCTAAGGATATGCTTTTCTCCATCCGGCGTGATCGTAAAATTAACGTCATAAGAAGCACGAAGTACCTTCCAGAAGGTCGCTCCGATCTCGAACCGATATAGGTTTCCCTCAATATGAGAGGCAACGGCTCTTAAACCACCTGTATGACCATTTGCATCACTCAACCACGTCCCCTTCCAACGCCCCTCGACAGGCTTGGTTTGCGGAGAATTTGCCCCCTTCTCCCATGAGGACTGATAGGTCAGGCAACCGGCAAACCCGAAAAGGCTACAAACAAGAAAGACTTGGAGAAACTTCATTACGAATTACGGATTTTCATTCACTCTCGTAAGGTCAGGGTTATGGCACGTTCCTGATAGAGGGGCAGGTAGCGATAGTAGACCTCCAGTGAGAGAGTTGCCAGGGCTGTACTGATGACTCGTCCCATATCGTTCATGTGACGGCCGCCCTTGGGATCCCAGCTTCCGGCATTGCCTCCATTCTTGACCTGAAGGTCGAGCCAGATGGGTTTTATCCGTGCATTCCATTCATCCCAGACCGGACCTTGGTTCTGGTAGAGACTGAGACAACCATAATACCAGTAGTAAAAATCAGGTCGGCCTCTATCTGGAAGTTTTTGCTCTATATGCTTGATGGATTCCTGCATTCGGGGATGACTGGGGGGAGTGCCGAGAAGTTGCTGGGCAAAGAGACCCTCGGCAACCATGGCTTCAGTCTTATAGTTTCGGCCATCATAGCCGTAGATACCCCGGTGCTTGCCTGCCCCGATGGTATCCAGCCACTTAGCAGCAAGCTTAAACGGGCGATCCTCAATCTTGATGCCAGCCATGCGGGCACTCCGCAAAGCCATGATCTGCCAACCGGAGACAGAGGTGTCAATGCGGTTACTATTTGGTCGATAATCCCAGGCACCATGCTTCTGGTTCTGGGCCTTAATGATGAAGCCTACCGCCTTTTCCAGAGGTTCCTTGAGCTTGGGATCCTTCGTCAACCCATAGGCTTCAGCCAGTGCCATGGTGGAAACGCCCTGATCATACATACCGTTACCTTGACCATTGGTGAAGTCACCGTTCTCGCCCATTTTGCCAACCAACCATTTGATCGCCTTATCCACAGGCTTCTGATACTTGCCGGGCTCATTGTGCTTGATCCCCCAGCCGAAGTAACAGAGTACGGCAAAGGAGGTGGCGGCAAAATCGTGGTTCTTCTGGCCGCCGTGCCGGTCCATGCTCCAGCGACCATCCCTCTCCTGGTAGCGCGTAAACCAGTCAAGGGCGCGCGAAACTGCCTTTTCGGTATCCTCGTTGCCCCCAAGGCGCTCAAGCACCTTCTCGCGCATTTTTGGGTCACGAAGGAGATAGGGTTCCTGATCAACCGGCTGGGTTTCCAGCAGGAGTCTGGTGGAAAGGTCCACGGTCGGCAGGTGCGCGGCGATACGAGAGTCCGGCCCCGTCAATTCGGGAAGATTTGGCTGGTAGTCGAGTGGCTTCAGGCTGATGAGTGGCTCGGCCTTCTTGCTTTTGGGAAGTTCATGGGCGGCGACTTCCCGAACAGCATCCTCCGGAAGGGTTGCATCCAACTCCAAGGCTGCAGCCTTTGCGACATTCGCATCCGCATTTAATTTCTCAACCTCAGGAGCTCCATCCTCCGCCTGTATGTCGCGTTTGCCTTCAAGTTCAATTCCAGCGACCAGCGGGCTGATTGGAGCCTTTAGCAACTCAGGATTATCCTTAAAGGTGGATAGTTGGTCCTCCACCGGACGGGCCTGTGACTTTGCATCAACCTTGATGTCGACGGGGGCATCCGGTAACCCGTTATCTGTCTTGGCGACTTTCAGTTCGGGAAGTTCAGGGCGCTCCTCGGCATTCTCCAACTCAACGGCCTTGGCGACATTGATATCCTTTTTGAAAGTCTTGAGTTCCGGAGCCCCGGATTCCGCCTGCAAGTCCCGCTTGCTTTCAAGCTTCATGTTGACCTGCAGGCTGGGAATTTCCTTCAGGATCTCCGTTCGGCTTTCAAAGGCAGGCAGGTTATCCACCGGTTTATCCGATTGAACATCGGCAATCTTGGCTTCAAATACGGGGGTCTTTTCCTGAAGTGCGGATTGTTCCTGAACAGCACGGCCCAAGTCCTGGACAGGTTCCTCCTCGGAAACTGCGTTCTCAAGGGGTTGGACATTGGCCAGGGACTCATCAGAAGTAACCTTCTGGAATTCAGGCGCAGCTTCGGTCTCTACATTGTGATCAGACTCCAGTTTCAGGCTCGCCGGCAGATTGAATGCAATTTCAGGGACATCCGTGGCGGTATCCAGTTGGGGCAGGACGGGGTCAGGCAAGGTCGGTAGGGCAGGATTGGCACGAACTTCCTGAATGGCGGAAACCGATTGCGGCAGCCGGGCTTGAGCAACCTCAATGGAAGGAGTCTCGGTGGGCTGTGCCTGAGCCTCAGGCAGTGGGGCATCTGCCTTCCGGACCTGCCGGTCGGTGTCCTGCAACTGCTTGAACTGGGGTTGTTCGGAATTGTCCGCCTCCACCTCGGGTATCTCCATCCTAAAGGCCGGGGTGGTGGCGGCAAGTTCCTGAATTTCAGGGCGGTCCGGCGTGGGTAATTCGGAGGGGGGCAATTCCCGTCGCACGGGTTCAGGGAGCTCATGCAGTATTTCCACCGGTACACTCTTGACCAAGAATGCATCGGGAGGTGGCGCAATGTCCGGAGTTTCCAAAGGCTCAAGATTGGGAACGGGCATATCCGGAACGACCTGCTGTGCATATATTGGCTGTTCCACTGCAGGAAGCATCTCTGTGACTTTTTCCCGTATTTCCAGTGCAAGTTTCTCCTGGGCGAGGGCATTCGTATCAAGATCAGCCTCCATGACAGGATCCTTTGCGGATTCAATAATCTGGTAGGTCAGGAACCAGAGACTTAGCAACAATGCCAACACCGCATGGAAAAGAAGTGAGCCAAGAAGGCTTCTTGCAGTCATCCCGATCTCCACATCCTTGCGTCGAAGAATATGAAGGAGATAGAAGATACCGGCCAAGGCTGCAACCAGCAGTATTATCCACCAAAAGTTTTGACCGAGGAAACCGATAAGCGCTTCCCATTCAGACTGGTCAATCTGAACAAAAACCTCCCGTGATGTACTCTGGTAAAGAGTGAAGGAGGAAGATACTTCATCGCCCTCCCCTTCAAGCATCCGTGGACGGTTTGAACTGAGGACCAGCATGTAACCCTGAAGGGAAAGAGCCGGGTCCATCTCATCGTGGGAAGTATTGACGGTTGTACCTACATTTTCCAGGTCAACGAATTGCCCGTTAAGAACACGGGCCCGATAGATATCAAAACCACCTTCACCACCTTCACGATTGGATGCAAAATATAGAAAATCCCCACGCGGGGTCAGGGCAACCTGCCCCTCATGAAAAGTGGTGTTCAGATAAGTAATTCTCTGGCAGGGATTGAATCGGGCAACCGATGCAATAGACTTGGGATTCGTACCTTCCTCCATCTCAGGAGACGGTACACTGGTGGCTTTGAATATGTCATAATCCGTGGAAAACACGAGTTCACGCTGGGTTGCCAACCACGCCCTCTTCTCTTGCTCGGTCAATTCACGCTTTGGGCGGTTGGAGGCGAAGTAGAGTGTATCTGAATAAGGATCATAGGCAGGATCGTATTCATTGAAGGCAGTATTAACCTCGGAGCCGGCATTGAAAGGAGTACTCCATTGCCGGCCGTCCCACTCCGAGAACCATATGTCATAGCCACCGAACCCACCATCCCGATCCGAAAAGAAAAACAGGTAACGCCCATCTGCGGAAAGGTTGGCCCCGATTTCGTTTTCAGGACCATTGAGGGTGTCAAGAGGTTCCGGATCCCCCCACCCTTCTCCTTTTGGATTATCTACACGAAAAAGGTCTGCGCCTCCATCCTTGCCCGGACGCCCCATATTGAAGACCATGGAACTACCATCGTCACCAAACGTGGGATCATAAAGTTCGTCCTCCAATTCATCCAGACCATCCAGCAGTTCGGGAGTCTCCCACAGGATTTGCCGTACGGTGACCTTTTCCGCCTCCTCACGAATGCCATAACCATCTATAAAATAGGCTTTTCTATTGGTCAAAAAAAGAATTAGGCCAAGGACAAATATGCCAATAACTACTCCGCTGGCCCATGCCCAGAGGATGCGGTTTTTGAGGTTGGGAGGAGGTGTCACGGGAAGTCGACTTGGAACGATTGACAGGCTACTCCACTCGGGATTCGTAGCCGATGTTGGTGTGGGTGATGCCGCTTTTCTTGCACATGTCTACAGCGGAAGCGACATGACCATGCAGTGCATTCTTGTCACCACGAACAAGTACCTTTTGGTCGGGATTCTTCGAGACGGCTTCCTGAAGAGTCGTCTGCAGACCTGAGATGTCCATGGATTCGTTGGCAATATTGTAGCTGCCATCCTGGCGGACGTTGATGATGATCATCTTGGGCGCCTGTGTAGCGGACTTGGCAGCCGCACTTTGGGGAAGGTTCACCTTGATGTCGCGTTCTTCTTCCGTAAATGTCGCCGTGGCGAGGAAGAAGATGATGAGGATAAACATTACATCAAGCAATGATGAGATGTTGATGACATTATCATCCGAGGATTCTTCGCGTGGAATTCGCATGAGCTTGGCAGTTCAGCTGGCTATGCGGCCGAGGCCTTGCCATTGTTGGCAGTGGACTCGAGAAACTCGATGGCACTTTCATCAATTTCATCGACCATGGAGTCAACCTTTCCGCTAAGGATTTGATGAATGATAAGGACCGGGATGGCAAGGGTGAGGCCCGCTGCTGTGGTGACCAGGGCCACATAGATTCCCTCGGCCAGCATGTCTGACTTTCCAGAACCGGCATTTGAAGCTGCCTGAAAGGCTTCAATCATTCCGTAGACGGTTCCAAGAAGCCCGAGTAATGGAGAAATCGTAGCAACGGCAGCAAGAGGGCGGAGTTTGCGCTTCATCTTCCCTACCTCGCGGGCACCGGCATCCTCGATGGCCTTCTCAACGGCCTCCTGACCATCCTTAAGCTTGTGAATACCAGCCTTGAAAATCACCCCAATGGTGGTGCCGCTCTGGAGGCAGTAGTTGACTCCAGCATCAATCCCCTTGAAACCCTCACCAAGACTTCCACTCAACCCGGCCACGAAATTCTGTGGGATCACTTTGCGGCGTTGAAGATTGACGAATCGTTCGATGGAAACAGTCACGGCGATGACCGAGCAAATCAGGATGGGGATCATCATTTCACCTCCCATTACAAGGAGGTCCAGAAGGTTCTCCGGTCCCTTTGATGCATCGGCCCCCTGAGCTGCATTATTTGCCGGATCAGCCTGGGCCGATAGTGGGATGGGAAGGATCTGGAAGCTAAATATCGCAACCAGAAACGTTGTAAGAAAAAATGGAATCGGATTCTTTCGCATATTAAGGGGAATCAGGTTAGTTTTGTACAAGTTTGCTCAAAAGGGGTTTGGCCACTACAGCCGACTTGGATTTGGGAAAGTCGCGGATCAATTCCTCATAGGTTGACCTTGCCTGGTCAACCTTGCCACTCACTTCCAGGGCACGACCCATTTCAAGTAAAGCCAGGGAGGAAAGGTTCGGGTAGTTGAAATTGATACGCACCTTTAGAAATGCAGGTACAGCCTCAGCATATTTTTTCTGGGCAAAAAGACACTCTCCAACCTGAAGCTGACATCGGGCAGTGGTCTCGTCCTTGCCTCCAATATCGAGTACTTTCTGGTAGGCCTGCACCGCCTGCGGATACTGCTTCTGGTTCTCCATTGCCCATCCAATGCCAAAACTGGCTTGAAGGACGAACTTGCTCTTGGGATATTGCTGGAGGAAGCCTTGGTAGGTTCGCTGCGCATCGGTCCACTTATTGGCCATGCCAAGGGTTTCCCCAAGACGAATGGTTCCCTGTTCATGCAATGTATCCCCTTGCTCTCCACCGGCAACAGCCTTTTTAAAATGAACACTCGCGGCAGTATGCTCCTTCAACCCAAGACGAGCTTCACCAGCCTGATAGGCAGCCATAACAAGACGCTCGGACTTGGGATTAAGGGTCAACATGGCCTCAAAGTTCTTTGCAGCCTCTGCCAAATTCTCCTTGTTATAATGATTCCAGCCGAGACGATAGAGGACACGTTCCTTGAGGTCGGGTTTCTGGATTTTCGGCAGGACAGTGGTCAAGCGCTGAATGGATTGATCATACTTGCCATCCTGAAATTCCAGCTCCGCCAATTCAAAGGTAACATCCTGAATAAGGGGACTCTGGGGGAACTGATTTAGGAAAGTAGCGTAATGGGCGGCAGCCTGGGGTAAGCGGTTCTGCCCTTTTTCGCACCAGGCCCATTCGTAGAGAGCTCGATCCCGCAGAGTCGACTTGGGGTGGTTCTGGTAGACCTTCTGGAAGTTTGGAGCAGCCTTGGCCCATCCCTCTTGTCGGGCATGTGCGATCCCGAGGTGAAAGGCTGCCTGATCTGCCTTGGCATGGGCAGCATGGCTTTGCAGGAATTGCTGTAGCGGGACGATGGCCTGCGGGAACTGCTCCTTGCCAACAAGAATCTTTCCCTGCTGAAGCATGGCATCGGCCGCCAGTTCATGCTTGGGATGCTTCGTTATAAGCTTGTTAAAGTGAGTGGTGGCAGTATCGGGTTGCTTTAATTTGAGGCTCGAATAACCGAGATAATATAGGGCATGGGGATAGTGCTCTGAGTTGGCCACAACTTTGGATAACAACTGGACGGCCTCGGCGTGACGGTCCCCATTGTAGTGAAGAAGCCCCAATTCGATGTGAGCGTGCGCCAGATGAACACTCTTCGGATATTTCTGGATGAATTGGGTGAAAGTCTTGGTGGCGTTCGGGACGTCATCCTTCTTCAGGTAGGCAAGCCCATGCTTGAAAAAGGCCACATCGATATTTTCAGCGCTGGATTGTTCCTGTATGAAAGTGGCAAGATGCCGGAGGGCCACATCCCACGATTCCAACTGGAACGCACTATCCCCGGCAATGAAGTAAAGTTGTGCAAGTGCAGGGTTAGTGTGCTTCTTCCCAAGCACTGGAGCGAGGGATTGAAGGGCTTTCGTGAAATCCTTTAATTGATAGTGGGCCTGGCCAAGACGGAATGTTGCCACGGGGGCCTGCTCATGGGTGCCGTACGCAGACAAGAAAGTGGTGTACGATAAAATGGATGGAGCAAGTTGATCCTGTAGAAAAAGATTCTCGGCTTTAAGGAATACAGCACTGCCGGCATTCTCATGCGTCTTATACTTGGCTAAAAACTGGTCACAGACCTGACCGCTGGCGGTATATTCCCCGGCACGGTGGAGGGAATAGGCTTGAAGCCAATGGGCACTCGCCACATTGGGACCCTTGGCATCAGCAACCTGAACCTTCTGGAATGATTGGGCAGATTCCTTGAATTTGTCCTGCTCCAGTTGAGACGTACCCAGATCAAAAAGCAGGTCGGGGTAAAGGGGGCTCTTGACGAAACGGGCGATGGTTCCAGCAAGTGCCTGTTCCGTACCCTTGAAATTTTTCTCCGCAAGGTAACTGCGGCTTAGCCAGAGTGTCGACTCGGCACCCACAGTAGCATCCTGAACAATTGCAGAGAGTTCCTTGCGGGCATTATTGTAATCCTTGATCTCAAAATATGATCGCCCCAGATAGAGGGTTGCCTGTGGAACAAGTTTACTGGACTTAAAGCTCTTGCGGAAGGCAGCCAACTCCTTGGCGGAATTTGAATAATTTTCCTGAAGAAAATAGACATAGCCCAGACGGTAACTGGATTCTTCCCTGTAAGGTCCTTCCTTGGATGGCAATTCAGTAAACTTGCCCTTGGCAGCTGTCTGGTAGGCTTGAACAGCCCCAGTGTAGTCTTTCTTCCCACGTTTACACTCAGCCAATAAGTAGATTATGTGCTGACCAAGAGGGATTTTTAATGCTTGGGAAGCAAGTGGATTCAGCAAAACAAGTGCAGCATCATAGTCCTTTGACTCGAACAGCCCCAATGCTCCCTGGTAACTAACACGGGCAACATGGGGTGACTTGGGAGATACCTGGCGTAACTGAGTGGCTGCCTTACCAAGATCCGCCCATTTTTGCTGACGATAGAGTGCCTCGGAAAGTCCGGCAAGGGCATCTGCCTTGACACTGGCCTCAGGCCTGTTCTGCACGGACCAATTAAAGGCTTTTTCCGCCTCCAGAAAGTTTTTCTGGTCCAGTAGGCAATGCCCCCAAAAATTATGGATTGGCGCGAGCTTGGCGATGCGGTTATTTGTTGAAAGCTTGCGAAATTCAGGCTCAGCTTCCTTACGCTGATTACTACTAAACAAGCTAAGAGCAAGTCCAAGGCGTGCATCCGTCGCCTTGCCGTGGGTTGAATACTTGGCCAGGAACTTGCGGTATTGGTCGACTGCCAATTCGTAGAGTTGGCGATTATAAAGCCCATTGGCGCTAAAATATAGGTCCAAAGCAGGGTCTTTCTTTTTTTCATCCTGGGCAGAGCCTGAATGGCACGCAAACAAAGCAACTCCAAGGAGAAACAAGATGAGTCGGGTAACAATACAGAAATTTCTTCGCATCAAGAAGGGGAAATGGGATTCAATTGACAATTGGAGGATGAAAGACCTTTAGGTATAGGCATATAGAACTTTGCCAAGACACTTCGTTCATTTTATTTCAAAAAGTTATTCACAAATTAACCTACCGGTCAGGTAATTCAGCTTAGAATTTTCAACAAATGAAATCCTTACGCCGTTTCCATAAAGCACCTCGAGCCGCACGCATTGAAGATGTAGCGGTCCCGAAACCGGGTCTCAATCAGGTTCTCCTCAAGGTCCACTACTGTGGTGTGTGTGGGTCTGACCTACACGCCTACCTGAATCACGCAGGATACGAGACGGTTCTGGAGCAGGTGACATTTGGGCACGAGGTATCCGGTGTCATAGAATCAACCGGAACAGATGTCCAGGACTGGAAACCCGGGGAAAGAGCCATCCTGATCGCCATTCAACCCACGGATTCCGACTGCCCCTATGTACAGTCAGGTAGACCCCAGCTCTCCCCTTCCCGGCGAGTCCAAGGGTTACATCTCGATGGTGGCATGGCCGAATACATCATCATTGAACAACAGTTTCTCATCCGCATCCCGGAAACCCTGGACCTTCGTTCAGCTGCCCTTACAGAACCCCTTTCCGTTGCGGACCACTGCATCGTCAACCGGTCTGAAATTGGGGAGAATGATAAAGTGATTGTTTCAGGTCCCGGCATCATCGGAATTCTATGCGCCATCGTCGCACGCCATCAGGGAGCAAGGGTCCTCGTCTCCGGTACTCAAGCAGATGAAAAAGTGCGACTATCTGCAGCCAGGAATATTGGATTTGAAACGGTTACGGTCGGTCCGGATTTATCGCCTCTGCATGAACAGGCAACTCATCATTTTGGAACCGAGGCAGATGCCTTGGTGGAAGCATCAGGGGCTGGACCTGCGCTGACAGATTCGTGGAAGGCGATACACACGGATGGGACCGTCACGGTTGTTGCCCTCTACGGACGGGAAGTGACCCTCGATGTCACCCAATTTGTCCGTAAGCAAATCGATATTCGGACGAGCTATGGTTCCGCAGTTGCCAGCTACGAGCGCGCAATGGGGCTTCTCGAAAAAAGCGTCGTCCCCATTGATCAGCTTGTACGATATTACGACTTAAAAAACGGTCTGCAAGCCTTTGAAGATGCGGAAACTCAGGAGGTAATGAAGCCCATTCTGGAATGTTAAGATTCTGGTATACGGACAGGTATTTTGGCAAATGTAGATAGTAACTACCTACACTTTGTGGAATAAAAGAAATGAACCCATTATTAATAAAGTGAATATGTCAATTAGCTCGCTTCAAAACAATAGAAACGTTTGCACCGCCAAATCCACTACTATTTGATAAAATGTAATCAGGAGAATTCTTAACAGTTTCTCGAATTATATTAAAGTTTTCAGCCTCCGGATCAATCTTATCGATATTGGCTGACCCTGGAAGAATTCCTTCCCTTAGGCTGGCACAACAAAATCCTGCTTCCATCACACTGGATAGCGATAATCCGTGACCAGTTATGGCTTTGGTACTACTGACAGGAATCGTCCGCACAAGATTCCCAAATACACTACGGATAGCTTTGATCTCTGATATATCACCAATAGGGGTTCCGGTCGCATGTGCATTAATATATCCAATATCTTCTAACCTTGTGTCTGAATCTTGGATAGCTCTTCGGATGGAATCAATCAGTCCTGCACCTTCAGGATGCGAGATGGCAACATTATGACCATCTGAACCTTGACCCCATCCGGATATTTCAGCGTAAGGTTGAACCCCACGACGTTCAACCTCTTCCTCGCTTTCCAGGACAAGAACAGTACCTCCACCTGTGCTTACAAAACCCTGACGGTTCACATCGAAGGGTTTGGAGGCTTCTGCTGGATTGGTATTAAGGGATAAAGCACGCATGCCACAAAAGGGAGCAATACTGGAAAAGTCACAATCTTCTGCTCCAACAACAAACATACGTTTTTGGCGATTTCGGCGAATTTCATCGAAGGCAAAACCCAGTGAATGTCCGGAAGAGGCACAAGCAGATACCTGACCGCAGGAAAAACCACGAATTTTTAGGGCTGAGACTAAATTAAAGGAAAGAGTACCTGCAATTGAAGCAACAATACCCATCGGGTTACAGGACATAACCCCATGATTTTGCATTTTTTCTAAATGGTGATGAATACGTCCCATGGATCCACCTGAAGCAGTATAAATTCCGGTATCAGGATTAGAAATATCTTCAGGTTGTAGACCTGCAGACTTTATGGCCTGTTGCATGGCACACCAGGCGTAAAGAACATGTGGAGAAAAACTGCGTAGAATTTCCCGGCGGATTTTGTATTCCCGGGGATAAGTCCAATCTTCAGAATCGATTTCCGATGTTTCGAATCCTTTTATTGTTCCAGCAACCTTGACTGGACAATCTTCACGTTCAAGCTCTGGATGAATCGCGATACCGCTTTTCATATCCAGCAATGATTTAACGATTTCGGAGAAAGAGTTACCAATACTTGTAACGAAACCCATTCCTGTTACGTAAACCCTATTCATTTTGTCTGTTTGTTTTGTAATATATTTTTTGCTCTATAATTAGCATAGAGATATTTTCGTATCTTTTTGTTTTTTTTTGTTTTGTTTTGTTTTGTTTTTTGCTTGATGCAAAAATAATCTAGGAATCAAGATTTATGCTGAAAATACTGCCATTTAATGCTTTAGAGTTAAATAGGCTCATTGATTGAATGATTCCCGATGCAAGTGAAGTCAAAGGCATATCCGGAAATTTCATCAAAGTGGGACCGTGATCAAGATCTGACGTAAATGGCATGGCAGGAGCAGATGATTTAACGGTTGGATTACCTGGTTTCTCAATACCTATTCTATCTGCAGCTTGTTTTACCATTTTACAAAATTCACTGATTTCGATGGTTTTACCGGTTAGGTGAAATGCGCCATATCCTTCAAAAGGGTAAATAGCTGATTGGGCAAATCCTGCTCCAACATCATCTACAAAGTGATAATGCTCACGCCCACTGTAGGGAATTTCATAATCAAGACCCATTACACATGCTTTCATGGCTGTGGTTGGCGCAGATGTGAGTCCTCGATCCCGGCCGGGGCCATAAGTGGTAGCAAGTCGAAGTGAAACAGTGGATATACCAGTATCAAGATGGAATGCCTGTGCCATACCCTCCCCTGCTGTCTTC
>Ga0209661_1000684_pt1 | contig 17692 bp, 16 predicted proteins | sample SaaInlV_120m_DNA_2_FD_184660 | JGI IMG/M metagenome (GOLD analysis project Ga0209661, IMG submission 184660) | Marine microbial communities from expanding oxygen minimum zones in the Saanich Inlet - SI072_LV_120m_DNA (SPAdes) (version 2) | ecosystem: Environmental > Aquatic > Marine > Intertidal... | reverse complement strand
CCTGTCCACTCAACCCATTCAGATGGAACACCGCCGGCGTCTACCGGAGTGGACTTCACGGCTTCAGGGATTTTCCCACCAAAGCCACCCGCTCGCTTACGAAATGCCACAGGATCATCGAGTTTCGCCATCTCCTTCTTAATAGTCAGACGCATAAACAAGGATAAAAGACTCGCCCTGATACTCATGTAACAATTTCCTGCTATTTGCACATAATCGGATATCATACCCTGCCCCCCAGGGCCATGCACTGTATGCCAAGCGATATCCGCGCAATTGAAGACTTCAAGTGGTGTATCCAGAGCCCGCCGCTTATGCAGTTCGAGGATGATCAATGCTGGCCGAACGAACCCTGGTTTCAGGGGTGGAAGCTTGCGTCGATAACCACGCCCAAGCTGACTGAATACAAATTGGGGTTACGATTCGAAGCGATTGTAGCTCACTGGATCGACCTGGAACCCTCACTAAATTTGTTAGCCAAGAACCTGGTTGTTCACGACGGGAAACGCACGATCGGAGAGTTTGATCTTATCGTGGATAACAACGGAACGGTGGAGCACTGGGAACTTGCAGTAAAGTTCTATCTCGGCATCAGCGATGTATTGAACCTGGCCAACTGGCATGGACCAGACCCCTCGGACACACTTGCACGAAAGATCAATCGAATGGCGTCGCACCAGCTAAGGCTGTCCCAGCATCCGGCGGGACAAAAACTTCTTCAGCTAAATGGCTGGGATGTTCGGCGAGCCCGCAGCCTGGTTAAAGGGCGCCTGTTTCACCCTTATCAGTCTTTTCGTCTACAACAATTTTTGATGCCCCCGAACGTAAACCCAGGACATGAAAAAGGCTGGTGGCTGACTGATACTGATTTCGCATTGGCGCCAGAACTAAAGAGCGCCAGGTTCGTGATCCTCGAGCGATCTAACTGGCTTGCGCCACTACTCTCTGTTGCGAATACCCAAATAATGGATCACCACCAGACCGTTTCGTTTTTATCTGGTATTGAAACTAAAGGCACAATACCCCTCGCACAACTCACCGCAGATGGCGAAGAACTGTCGCGAGGCTTTGTGGCCTTTCCCCAATGGCTGAACGACATTGACGCACAGAAGGCCTAACCCGAGACAGTTTTTAAATCCTGAAACTGAAGCTCATGCAAGGTGTGGTACAGACCCTTTAGCTCAAGCAGTTCTGTCTGACTGCCATACTCAAGGACTTCGCCGGACTGCAGTACCAGAATTTTATCAGCCTGCTGAATAGTCTGCAGTCGATGTGCGATAAGGATAGCCGTACGGTCAGCCATCAATTTCTCAAGGCCGTCCTGGATCAGTAGCTCTGTTTCCGTATCGATGCTGGCGGTTGCTTCGTCGAGAACCAGCACCTCGGGGTCGGCAGCCAGCACTCTCGCAAAGGCGAGTAACTGACGCTCTCCCTGAGAGAGATTGGTACCTCTTTCCTGCAGTAGCGTGTCGTAGCCGTCCCGCTGTGATGAAATAAATCCATGCGCGTTGACCGTCTTGGCGGCTGCAATCGCCATATCCCGCGTAATCGTCGGGTCGCCTAGCAGGATGTTGTCTAAAATAGTGCCAGAAAAGATGTGGAAATCCTGCAGAACAACCCCGACTCGCGACCGGACATCCCTGCTGTGTAAATGGTTAATGTCCACGTCATCGAGAAACAACATGCCGTCCGGAAAGTCGTAAAACCTTCCGAGCAACTTGATCAACGTGCTTTTACCCGAACCCGTGGGCCCAACAATGGCCAGCTTCTCGCCTGGCTTTACCACGAAGGACACGTCCTTCAGGATAGGGTTACCGGATTCATAACCAAAGCTAACTCGCCGAAACTCGATCTTTCCCCTGATTCTGGGTGGAAGTGTAACGGGCGAGACAGGCTCATGAATCTGTTCATCCCAGTCCAGGGCCTGAAATATTCTTTCCCCACTGGCCATCGCACGAAACAGTACATTGAGCTGCTCACCTAATGTCACCACAGGCGTGAACAGCATGCCCATGAACCGGGTAAACAGGATTACGCCGCCGAGGGTCATTTCGTCCTGCACGACCTCGCCGGCGCCAAACCAAATGATTAAACCCAGGCCGATCGCAGTTAGGCTATCGTTGAACGCACCATAAAACGTCGCAAGGTTGATTGACCGATACTCCTGGCGTCTATTCTCCTTATTTAGTGCGGTGTACACCCCAAGGTTTTTATCTTCACGGCCACTTAGTTGTACAACCTGGATACCGGACAGGTTCTCCTGAAGGTTCTGATTCAGGGAAGAGACACTGTTTCGCACCCTCCTGAAGACCTCCCGGGATGATCGACGAAAGAAGTAAGTTGCTACGCCAACAACCGGGACCAGTGCCAACAGCAGCAGAGTCAATTTAACGCTGGTCGAGAACATCACCGCCAGGGCGACAAAGAAAGGAACAAATTCCCCTATCAGGCTTCCCACGCCGCGCAACATCTCAAACAAGGCTTCAATATCGTTCGTGACGCGGGTCATCACCCGGCCGACCGGCACTTTGTCATAGAAGGAGCTGGGGCGGGTTTCCATATGTGCAAACAGATCTTGCCGAAGGTCACGTAAACCTTTGACAATGGCACTAGTCAGAGTCAATCGATGCCAGTGACCCGCAAGCGCAAAGAGCACCATAACGATGAAAAATAATAATCCCGCGGAATTAAGCGAACTGAGACCGGTTTGCCGCTCAACCCATATGGTTAGCGCAATCATGCCCATATCCGGCATGGGAGAATCGGCTTTGCCGACGATGATGTAATCTACCAGCACCCTGGATATCAGGACCTCCATTACAACAGCAGCATAACTCGCGATCAGGACCAGAACCGTGCTAAGGACAAGCTTAAGCCGGTAGGGCCTCAGCCATCGCACTAGTCGCCCAAGCAGATGCATGTTGAGCACAGCACCAGAGAGCTCTGCATCAAACAGACTATGGTCACGGCTATTGCTGGTCACCTTATCAGTCATCTTCTAGCCCTGCACCGCTAAGGACTCATCGCTAAGGGTTTGCGCTCTTTCCAATTGGGCATAGGCCCCATTCAGTTCTAGTAGCGCCTCGTGACTGCCGATTTCAACAATCTCGCCAGCCTCTAGCACCACGATACGATCGGAATGACGTAGCGTGGAGATTCTGTGAGACACCAGGATTGTCGTCTTCCCCGCTCGTAAGCGTTTCAGGCGGCTGAGAATATGTTCTTCGGTTTTTGTATCCACACTTGAAAAACAATCGTCCAGAATCAGCACCGGCGCATTCCTGATTAATCCCCGTGCCAGGGTTGCTCGCTGTTTTTGGCCGCCTGAAAGCGTTACGCCTCGTTCGCCAACGATGGTGTGCATCTTCATTGGGAAATCATCAATAGAACCGCGCAGGGATGCTGATTCGGCGGCATCCCAGATCAGCTCTAGATTACGCTCGGGATCGTCGTAGCTGATATTGCTGTAGAGCGGCTCTCCGAACAAAAAGGAATCTTGCAGAACCTGCGAAACCTGCTGCCGTAGTTGCGATAACGGATAATCGTTAACATCATGACCATCAATATAAAGGCTGGCATCCGGTGTATCGATCATCCGGGTGAACAGTTTTAACAGCGTACTCTTGCCACAACCGATACGACCCACTATCGCAATCGACTCACCAGCAGCTATTTCGATGTTAATGTTACGAAGGACAGGCTTATCGGCACCAGGATAGGTATAGCTTACGTTCTTTAAATCAAACGCGCCCTGAATATTCGACGGAGCCTGCCCGCTGGGGCGATCACTTACCTCCGGTTCCGCATCATAGATTTCATAAAGTCGGCCGGTGGCAACAGCGGCACGCTGGAGCAACATCACCAGCATCCCAGCCATGCGAATTGGCTGCAGCAACATACCAAGACAAGCAAAAAAGAACACCAGATCCCCAATCGAAATTTGGCCCGACATGACCTGACGGCCACCAACCAGGATAATGATAAGTTGCGCGACGGACGCAAAAAATGGCATCCAAGCCGACATCAGGGATGTTATGCGCGCCTGATCATAGAACGCGTTCGCATAGTCGTCGTTCGTTAACCAGAAACGCTTAACTTCATTATCCTCCTGCACCTGCGCCTGAATGGTGCGGATGCCCGAGAGATTCTCCTGGGTATGCGAAGACAGTTCAGACAGCTTCTCCTGTACTTCCCTGGAACTCCTGCCCATTTCATTCGCCATACGCAGCGCGTAGATAAACACAACGGGCAGTATCGGGACTATCAGCAAAGTGAGTGAAGTAGATTTAAGTAACATCGCCGACACGCCAAACAAGGGAGCAAAGACCATGATGACAACAGATATCAACCCGAAAGCGATCGCCCGGTGGACTAGCGAAATATCCTGGATTGCGCGCGTCATCACATCGCCGACACTGATCTTAGCGAAGAAACCAGGGCCTTGCCTGAGAATTGATTTATACAGCATCTGCCGGAGATCGAAAGAAACAGCGATGCCGACCCGGCGGATTGCGCGCCGCGCGTAGGAGACGAACAGGAAGCGCATCCCCACACAAGAAACGATGCCAAGTACAATTTCGGCGATGGTGGCAGAACCAGGCGCACCATCAAGCAATTCGTCTATCAGGTCAATGCCCTCAGAGACAAGGAAATAAGTACTTACCTCAAAGAAACGAGCGACAAAAAAAGCCAGGAAACCCAGTAGGGTCTGCGCCCGGTAATTTTTCATTACTGGAAGTAATCGACTAAGTGAACTCAAACGCGTCCGGAAAAACACCAAACGACGTATTCTGCCACAAACAGCCCTGTAGCTTGTAGCTCGGTTTTATATAACTCGGTTTTTGTATGATAAGTGTATGATGGGGTTTTTGTGCCGATTTAAATGTCTAACAAACGCCGCATAATAAACTGGACCGTCTTGACGCTGGCATTCACCAGTGGCTTCATCATCATGTCTATTGAACTGTTGGGTGGACGAGTTTTAGCACCCTACTTTGGTAGCAGCATATACGTGTGGGGCAGCATCATCACCGTATTCATGATTGCGCTGTCTTTCGGATATCTGATCGGTGGGCATCTTTCACTACAGGCTCCAAGACTGAGTAAATACGGGCTTTTCTTTGTGGCGGCAGCCATTACCGCTGTGCCGACGATTTTATTCGGCGATAACCTCATGGACTGGGTCTTCCTTCGGTTTGACGACCCTCGATATGGATCGCTGCTGGCCGCAATGTTGTTATTTTTCGTTCCGACCGCAATTTTGGGCATGATTGCACCCTACTCTGTCAGGCTGCTGGTTGAAGAAACTCATCACAGCGGTCGTGTCGCAGGAGGACTCTACTTCATCTCTACCCTGGGAAGCGCTCTTGGCACATTGCTGACGTCTTTTTACTTCGTTCTGCTTTTTGAGATAAAAGAGATTCTGGTTACCATGGCGATCACCCTCGTCTGCTGCTTTCTCATTGCCCTCATTGTTGACCGTAAAGTTGAGACAGAGGCATGATAGCGCCACACATGAAATTATTGCTTGCTGTCCTGCTAATGCTGATTTCCACTGCGTCGTATAGTGACAAAATCGTCCATAGGGAAAAGTCGCTCTATCGAAATATTGTCGTCACCGAAAAAGCTGGAAAGCGGTGTCTTGTTTTTTCCATAAAGCGCCAACAAAGAAATCAAACCTGCGTCGACATCGACAACCCAAAGCATATCGTCTTTGCTTATGTACGCATGATATTCGCAGGATTGCTGGTTAATCCAAACCCAACTCGCGGCTTGATGATTGGTATGGGTGGCGGAACAATTTCATCTGTATTGACCAGCATCTACCCAAACCTGACCATGGACCTTGTTGAAGTGGACCAGGCGGTAGTGAAGGTTGCAACCGATTACTTTGGGTTCAGAAAAACAAACCAGATTGATGTTCATGTAACTGATGGAAGAGTCTTCGCCAGACGCGCGCTTCGCAGAAAGGAGCAATACGACCTGATCATTCTGGATGCCTTTACCGGTGAATATATCCCTGAACATCTGATGACTGTCGAATTTCTGGAAAATATCAAAAGTCTGCTGACACCTGGCGGTGTTGTCATCGCAAATACGTTCTCGGGAAGTTCCCTTTATCACCACGAATCAGTGACCTATTCCGCTGTGTTTGGCCCTTTGTTCAGCCTTAAAATGCCGGGTACTGGCAACCGTGTTATCGTCGCTAGCACGTCGGATTTGCCAGACAACGAGACGCTAATGGCGAACGCTATGATGCTAAAACCAGACTTCGAACGCTACAAAATCGATTTACGGAAGTACGTACCGAAAATGAACAGGGACCCTGACTGGAAGACCGACAAACGCGTTCTCACGGACCAATATGCGCCAGCGAATTTACTGAGGGGGCGCTAACGCACTTTCAGGTACAGATCAATCGCTAAATATATTGGAAACAAATGAACGCCCCAGCACTCTGGAAATGTCGAGTGGGCTCAACGCAGAGGGCCTGCCCCCCGGACAGGGGCTCGACCAAACAATGAATTACCTCCTAAGCGCAATGACGGGTAAGATGACGCTTTACCGATAGTTGGTAGGCAAGGTACCCTCCGGGGGCCGCACACTGAAAAACAGGAGTTAAATGTGTCACGACGTGATCAGATAAAAATGACCGATGATGAAATCGGCAGTTACCTCAAGAATTCTCGCACCATTATTCTGGTCTCAAATGGCAAGAACGGCTTCCCGCACCCCATGCCAATGTGGTACGCCGTTGATGATCAAAATGTTGTCTACATGACTACCTTCAGGAAGAGCCAGAAAATAAACAACCTGAAAAAGGATCCAAGAGTAGCTTTACTGGTGGAGTCTGGAGATGTTTACCAGGAACTAAAGAGCGTTCTTATATACACAGAAGTGGAACTGATCGACGATGTAGAGGCCACCCGGGATATCCTGTTTAACATCTCAGTACAACGCGGCGATCTGCAAGCGGATGCAGGTGAAAAAATTCGCGAAGGCATGATGAACACCGCTTCCAAACGAATAGGCATGAAATTTACCCCGGACAAAATTGTCACCTGGGATCACAGCAAACTGGGCGGGGTCTACTAGACCTCTACCAATGGATAGCAACGATTAACGCAGCTATTCCCAAAGGTGTATGCCCAATGGTGTCTGTCCTAAGGGGACAGAGGTTAATAGAAAAGTATCGATAGAAAAGTCATCCGCTGATGACCACTCCTTGCCGAAAAATGGCTTCCCTCGACTTCTAGCCTCACTTCTAGCCTAAACACCCCTCATTAGGATACTTTTGCCACCGGAGAAAAAGTCGCCCTACTATTCCTGTTCTCAGGAGTTTTTGGCATTCAGAAGGGTTTTCCTTTATTTATCAGCCTCTTTGCCATGCTGCTGAATTTCGCTTTCAGGACGGTTTAGCTGATTGGCATCACTGCTGTCGGACGATCCAGATTGTTCGGTGCCATCACCCTGTTTTCCCTTTAGTTGGGCTTTGCCTGCCGCCAGGGAAAATTTTGCCAGAACCAGCATAAATATAAGAATTGCGAGTTTGCCAAAGGCATTTTCCATAGCCGTCACAGTATCGGGTATTAGCAGCGAATAAATATAGTCAACAAAAGTGAAGGCACTGATGATGTACAGTAAAACGGCAAAGATAATTTTTAGGTAGGCGGAAAGTTTTGTCATCATGAGAGTGTGTTGAAGTTTTTTACAAGTGGGCAATTCTAAACTCTCCGGGATTATTTTGCATTCTTACTGAAAAGCAATTTTGGTCAGGGCTGCTCGTTGACAATATTGAATAATGCCGGAATGGTTAAACAGGTATTTGAGTTAATCGCGTCATGAAAACAAAATACGTCCCAGGAAAGAGGTCAACGCCATGCATGTAGATATTATTGAGTTCCCTGAAACATTAGTGGCAGCCCTTGAGCACCATGGGCCGGAAAACCAGACATATAAAACCAGCGCTAAATTCATACAATGGCGCAAAGAAAATGCTGTTCCAGCAGACAAAGGAAATACTTACGGGATTCATTACGCAGACCCTAACAACACTTCCCCGGAAGACTTTCGCCTGGACATTTGTGTCTCTATAGAAAATGAAGTTGGAGAAAATCCTCAGGGAGTGGTGAATAAGAGCATCCCTGCCTGTCGCTGCGCGGTAGCACGGCATAGTGGTTCCCGTGACCATGTCACAGCAGCTGAATTCCTGGTCTATGAATGGCTGCCTGATAGTGGAGAGGAAATGGGTGACTTCCCACTATTTTTTCATTACGTCAATGTCGGACCGGGTGTGCGTGAGCAGGATATGATTACAGATGTCTATTTATCTTTGAAGTGACAAGAGGCTACAACCGAACTGTGCCGGTTTTATAGCACTGTGCTAGCCACTGATGAAAGTGATGGCTGGAGACATCCATAACAGGTGAAAACACACCACCGGTAAAACCGGACGACCTTCGTGCATTTTGCATACCTTCCACTGCAAAAATATCTTCCGAAAAAACCTGCTGCCAGCTTTTTAACACGGCAGACCTGCAGCCTCCATATGACTCATCAAGCGACTGAGCGCCTATATAGTAAAGCTGTAGTTTTTCCACCGACTGGCCCGGTGCCTGTGGCTGCACAATCATTGCAAACACGTGGTCCGGCTGCAGGCCCAACAAGACGTTGGGGTACAAGGAAATATATTCTGCATGAGACATTTTTTCTTCAGGCCAGTGAGGAAACCTCGGCAACTCAGTGCCTGCTATATCAGACAAGTTATACACATAGCTTCCCTGACCCGACATGTTTTCTGCGGCAACAATATTGTAATGTTGGTCCAGAGGCGAGTACGTATTGAGTGTCGGATGCACCGAGGGTAAGTGGTAGGATTCACAATAGTTTTCTACCGCCAACTTCCAATTGCACTGTACGTCAATTTCAATTACGGCCCCTTGCTCGGGTACATGCAGCTCATCTAAAAATCCGGCCCCCGAAAATTGACTCCAGCGATTTTCGAGGGGCGTAATAAAGTCAGTAAAGTCTGGTGCATCACCAGACAAGTTAATAAAAACGATGCCCATCCACACATGGCAGCGTACTCGCTTGAGGCCATTATTTTCACAGGAAAACCCTGCCACTTCATTAATCCGAACGCCGCCAATTGACGGTGTCGATTTTAAGCTACCGCTGAGATCGTAATACCAGGAATGATAGGGACAACGGATGCCTCGAGCCAGAGGATTGGCTTCTTTGACCAACGTCATGCCACGATGGCTGCAGACATTATGAAATACATTGATATGACCGTTGAGATCGCGAGTGACAATAAGCGGCAGGCCCATGAAGTCGACCGGCGCCAAACTACCATTAGCTGCAACCTCAGAGGCAAAGGCCAGGCCAGACCAGGTTAGGCCCAACAGCTGGTCTCGCTCAAAGTGAAACAGCGCTTCGCTGGTATAGGCGGTACCCGGCATGCCAACAGCCTGCCCGATAGGCTTAGCTACTGCATCCAGTTGCGTCAACGGAATAGTGTTCTGGGTTATCGAGCTTGTCATTTCTGATCTTGCCTATCACTCGGTATACAAGCCTAAGACTACACATTAGTCGAATCTACACATATAGAGATATCCATATGCGACACATTAATATCACGTTTACTTCACCAATGGGGGTTGACCCGTTTTATGGTGAACATCAATATTCGCACTATTGAACCGATCAGAGTAGCGCGCCATGCCCGGAATCCAACAATCTTCCTATGTGATAATCGGCGCCGGTATTCACGGCCTCAGTACTGCCTATCATTTGGCCCTGGAGCTAAAGAGCCGGGGTAAGGGCAGCGGAGCAGATATTCTTGTACTGGATAAAACCGGTATTGGAGCAGGCGCTTCTGGTATCGCCTGCGGCGTGATTCGCAATAATTATTTCCAGAGTGCCATGCGCGAGCTAATGGCCCACAGTGTGTCCGTGTGGGAGTCAGACCCTAAAGCTTATAGCTACCATCCGGTAGGCTATATGCAGATAAGCTCTGAGTCTATGCACGACGATGTGGCCTCTATCTATCAGCAACAGCAAGCCATCGGCTACGAGTCGATATTTATAGAAGGCAGGAACGAATGCCGTGAGTATATGCTGAATATTTTTCATGACTGGCAGGCTCAGGGCATTACCTCGGTGCTGCATGAAAAAGCGGGTGGCTACGCCAATAACAGTAAAGCATTGGAAGGGTTGGCCACCAAGGCCGAGGCCGAGGGAGTGCGCATTGTTGGCGGTGTCGCAGTCACTGGTTTTGATCGCGACAACGCGGGTGCCGTCACCGCAGTACAAACAGATCATGGCAATATAGACTGTGGCTATTTGATCATTGCACCAGGCCCCTGGGCGAAACAATTTTGGGACATGCTGGAACTACCTGGTAGCATCAGCGTTAGAAATCCTGACAGCGGCGCCATCGCCACAGCTGTCCCCATGTGGGTTTACTGGTCCCTACAAGAGGGCACCCTCGGGGTCGACCCCAGGTTGCAAACAACCAACGATGGAAAGATGCCCCCGGTTATCCATGTAGATACCGATGCTCCGCTACTGTCTGATATCGATGGTTCATTAATCACAGACAAAATGTGGGGCATCTACTACAAACCCGACTTCCATTTTAACGGCGTTCAAGGGGGAGCAGCGCCCTTTATTATCAACAAGCCTGCTGAACTGGTGGCGGTGGACCCCTATGGACCTGAGTCTTCAGAATTTATTGTCGGTGAAGATTTCTCCACTCTATGGGTGTCTGCTCTTGCCCATTGCCAGAAACGCTTCTCCGGCACTCTGCCACAGTACAAAGATGAGCCCTCTGGTGGTATTGGCGCATTTACCCCAGATAGCTTTCCCGTATTCGATGTTTTTCACGGTAACTGCTATATGATCGCCGACTCCAATCATGGGTACAAAATGCTCGGGGTTGGAAAGCTGGTCGCTGAGGATATCTGTGGCAATGAATCCAGCTTACTTGAACCATTCCGCTTCTCGCGCTATATCGAAGGCAAGTTGCACCCGGTCTCAAACAGCCCCTTCCCATGGAGTTAGAATAAACCGGTATCGGCAATGAAGAATACCCGCTAAACAATTGATATTATTAAGTTTATGACAATGACAATGCCAATGCCGGCGAGATCGAAAATGCGTCACCGTCGGATGACATTTGACCGATGACTGATATATCGGGTCCAGAGAAAGCTCACCGTTAGGGCCGATGTCAAGGCTAGGGGACTGGACCAAGTGCCAGGTCCAACTGACACCAAAGTCAGGCTATTCCTATCCGTGTGATAAGGGTGGCCAGAGGTGGAGTCGAATTACCGACACGGGAACTTTCAAGACGAAAATCCGAAATTCACATTAACTAAATCAATAAATTACCGGTGCGTCCGTTGCCAAGCGTGCATAACTGTGTCCCGCAAAACTCCCGCACAAGGATTGGCTGTTTTCGCGCATAGATTCAGAGTGATACCTCTCTCACTTGTGCTGTGAAAGCGGATTTGGTCGCGTTTAACCACTACTCGTCATGCGGCGCCACTCTTTCATCAAACAAGCAGCCAAACGATCTAATTCGATACTCAGAATTTCGCTCGAAAGCCCTGTTATAATTCCTATCCTCAAACGGCTGAAGGAATTCGGTACCTTGGTTGAAAAGCTAAGGTCTAGTAGTTTCGAAGCGGCTTGTTCGCCTGATGTAAAGACTGTAACAATGATTCCTATATTTAAAATTCGGACAAAATAATGCGAGCAGTAGGAATAATAGTGCACGGCGGTCCTGAGGTGTTGGAGTTGGTTGATGTACCTGAGGTGGAAGCAGGTCCGGGGCAGGTTCGAATACGCAATTATGCCGCCGCAGTGAACCCCACCGACGTTGTGGCAAGAAACGGCATGCTCGCAGAAATGCAGAAGAAAAATCCACCGCCCTACGTCCCGGGAATGGATGCAGCGGGCATCGTCGACCAGGTGGGTGAGAACGTCACTACCGGGGTCAAAGTGGGTGACCGGGTCATGGCTATGGTGGTTCCAAGAGCAGCCCATGGCGCCTACCGGGAACAGATTGTGTTAGATCAAAGAGCCGTTGTACCTGCGCCAGCCGGTAGCTCTCACGTCGAAGCCTGCACGTTGCCAATGAATGCCCTCACAGCAAGAATGTCTCTGGATTTACTAGACCTTAAACCAGGCCAGGTGATTGCTGTTACCGGCGGTCCCGGGGCTTACGGCGGCTACGTTATACAACTGGCTAAAGCGGATGGCTTGAAGGTGATCGCAGACGGCGCCGACTCAGATCGAGTCCTCCTTCAGTCATTGGGTGCTGATATCGTTGTCAGCCGAGGGGACGGTTTTGCCGACAAAATCCGCGAACACTTTCCGCAGGGCGTGGATGGCCTCGCAGATGGCGCATTGCTGAATGCGCTAGCGGTTGACGCGGTCAAAGACGGTGGCAGTTTCACCGCCATTCGGGGATTTAAGGGCAAAGATCAACGAGATATTAAATTTACCGCGACGTGGGTCACGGGTTACGACGGGGCTTATGAAAAACTTGACCTGCTAAGAGAGCAGGTTGAAGCGGGTGTGCTGACGCTACGCGTTGCAGGCTCGGTCACTCCAGAGGATGCAGGCCACGCTCATCAGCGACTTGAGCAGGGCGGTACCCGTGGACGAATGGTGATCGAGTTTTGAACCCAACGTTTGGGGTTATTAGAACAGGCTAATCCTCCTCACTTTCAAACCGTTAGCCGGAGCTTTTCAAGAAGGTTCCTCACACTACCCATCATCACAAGGACTATTGGTGAAGCGATAAATTGAGTATGGAATCAGAAGATCACAAGTTGTTTTCGAAACCTACCTATCAATGGTACGTCGTGATTCTTTTGACCACAGTTTATGTGTTTAATTTCATCGATAGGAACATCTTGGCGATCCTCGGGCAGTCGATTAAAGATGACCTGATGATTAGTGATACTGCGTTTGGGTTTTTGGGCGGCATTGCATTTGCCATTTTCTATACGTTTATGGGCATTCCGATTGCGAGGCTTGCGGATCGGAAATCGCGCAAAACAGTGCTTGCCGTCTGTCTGGCGATCTGGAGCGGGATGACGGCAGTCTGTGGCCTAGCACAGAACTTTACGATGTTGCTTTTGGCTCGTATCGGCGTTGCCATCGGAGAAGCCGGGGGTAGCCCGCCGTCGCATTCGATCATCTCGGACTTGTTTCCGGTTTCTAGACGAGCCACTGCGCTGGGCATTTATGCGCTTGGGATTCCCATTGGATCGGCGGTTGGTTTTCTGGCCGGAGGGTGGATCAATGAGATTTTTGGTTGGCGGACAGCTTTTTTTGTAGTGGGAATTCCTGGCTTATTACTGGCACTGTTTGTTTATCTCACCATAAAAGAACCGCCGCCAGTGATGGACGTTTTAAGGCTGTTATGGTCCAAGCGAAGCTTCCGGTATATGTCTATCGGCGGTGCCCTTCATGCCTTCGTCGGTAACGGCATCGGGCTTTATATACCCATGATGTTTCAGCGAAGCCATGGACTTGGTACCGGTGAGATTGGTACTTGGCTGTTTGGTCTTGGATTCTTTGGCATGGTTGGCACATTTGGCGCTGGTTACCTGTGTGATCGTCTAGGTGAGAAAGACCGACGATGGTATATGTGGTTGCCTGGCATCATGACCCTAATGCATGTTCCTTTCGCAGCCTTTACCTATCTATATCATGACCCCCAAATTGCGTTGATGGTTTATGCAGTCGCTTATATTTTAGGTCACGGATACCTCGCGCCGACTTTTGCCATGACCCAAAGCCTGGTACCACTGCGAATGCGAGCGCTGGCGGCAAGTATTTTGTTATTTATTCTCAATATCATTGGGCTTGGGCTTGGCCCACAGATCACTGGCATATTGAGTGATACCATTAATTTGACGACGGATCTGGGAGTGAACTCGCTCCGGTGGGCGATGGTGAGCGTGCTCGTCTTTAATATTATCTCAGCGGTATTATATATAATGGCCGGGCGCACAGTCGTTGAGGACATGCGTTAGCCGATCAAGGTCAAGAGGATACCGGTGTGACCTATCAAACAATAGAAACTGAAAAACGAAATGGCATTCTGATTCTTCGGCAAAATCGTCCTGAGAAACTGAATGCCCGAAACTCGCAAATGTATGTGGAAATCATGGCGGTACTCTCGGCGGCCAGCGATGATGATGAAGTTGTGGCCGTGTTATTAACCTCTGTCGGGAAATTTTTTTCCGCTGGAATGGATTTCGAGAATGACCCTGCATTGGCCTACCAAGTGCAACCGGGTGATTCATCGCTCACTGCTAAAATCAAACGTTCTTTGCCAAAACGCGTTGAAGACGATGTTGCAACCTGGTTACCCGTGTTATTCATCGAATCATTCATCCGGTTTGACAAGCCACTGATCGGCGCGGTTAATGGGCCGGCGATTGGCGAAGGATTTAGTTCCCTGTTGCACTGTGATCTGGTTTTTGCATCAGATTCCGTCTACTTTTGGGCACCATTTGCGCGGGCCGGTGTTGCACCGGAATTCTGCAGTACACTATTGATGCCCGAGCGTCTCGGTCGAAGTCTGGCGAGTGCTGCAATCTACCTGGGCCATCGAATCAGTGCAGCGGAGGCCAAGTCTGCTGGGTTTGTTCTGGAAGTGTTCGCACATGGAGACACCTTCGAGCCAGCCGTCTTGGCGAGTATTCAGGAAGGCCTGGCATTAACAGGGCCACCGGAGCTGCGTACGAAAACCCTGAAACGCTATAAAAGGCTGGTTTATCAGGACAGTGATCGCGAAAAGCTGTTGGCACAGAGCCGCAAGGAATTTGAGCTTATCCGCGAAATAGGTCGGTCAGGTGATACCAAAAAGATGCAAGCGTATTACCAGAAAGTGCTGCCGGGTTAGTCGTTACATTACGGTACCAGCTCACACTCAGCATGCTAATCCCGGTAAGTTGACCAATACCTGGGTGTCGATTCAAACACATCGAAATAAATCACCCGATTATCCTACTGCGTGATGTGCCTTTCGGTTTGATGGGGCGCCTTGGAAACGTGATTACCTCGAGTGGTGAAAACTAGCGACCCAGGCTGTGTGAATAGGGGTTTTGATTCTATAATTTCAATTTTCGGAAGTTATGAGCGCTAATGAGGTTAATACCACAGAACTTCTGTAGTATTTTGTGACGTAAGTTCGTCCAATTAGAGGCTGCAGAGTGAAACCGCCACCAGAGACCGTTAGACCGCGCCAAGCAGTAAAAGCCCATGAAAGACTAGACAGGATGTACGACGAGGTCGTGCGCCTTGATCTAAGCCGGAATGTTCTAGAACTGGATCTGTACGGATACACTATTGTTCATGACGCAAAGCCCCTATCCTTCTTCGAAGAGCTACGAGCCACCATTCTCAAGCTTGGTGAAGAAGATCGACAAAACAACAAAACTATCCCACTTGCGGGTAAAGACGGTGCCAGCTATCTCGTCCCCTGGTTATTAGCCAGGGGCAGGATCTTTGAAGAAGCGGTGATGGCGGAAAAGCCCCTAGCACTCATTACCTACCTCATGGGTGAAAGCTGCCAACTCAGCAGCAATCATGCTCACGTACGTGTTCAAGGTGATCCACCCCAAGGTATGCATACCGACTCACCCTTAATGCCAGACCCACTGCCCGATGCCCCGGTTGCTAGCAATGCCATGTGGGTAATCGATGACTTTAGTTTGGAATCTGGCGCAACCTTGGTCGTACCAGGCTCTCATAAAAAACGCAGCAACCCACCGGCCAACGCAATGGAGATGGCAATACCCATCGAAGCTCCTATCGGCACCGTCATCGTTTTCAATGGCAACCTCTGGCATAGCGCCGGCGCACGAAAACTGCCTGGTGAGCGCGTTGGCATGACGCAGTACTTCCGGCGTATGTATGCAATCCCACAGGAAGATCTAAACGGTGTGATTTCGGATGAAGTTATTGCACGAAACCCGTCACGTTTCGCGCATCTTGTAGGAAGAGATAGCCCCTACCCAGGTCAAGATTTTGAATTTTTTAATTTAGAAGGCGCTAAGTACTTCGGGCCAACATCAGATTCGAGGGGATAAGTTTGCCTGACCAATTCGAGATAGAATCCGATTAAGCATTGCTATATTGCCACTGCCTTTCCCCAGGTCGCAAAAGCACGCAGACGAAGATATCGATGGTTTTCTGTTGATACCTAATGCCGCCCCAGATTGAACAAGTTATAAACTGCGGCGTGAGTTCCTGGAAACACTGTGCCTGCTTCATGGATTTAAACTTTCGCATGCCCCGCTCTCTCACTCGTGTTGGCCTGCGCGAAAGCTCCACCCGATTGTTAGCATACTGGGATGTATCGTGAATTGATTCAGGGACCAGTTCTCTATGAGCTACGTTGTAGCTTCGAAATTTTGAACCAAACTTATGACACCACAGCCGAATAGCTTCGTCGCTAACTACAATATCGCGTTCTGCTATCAAGTCTTCTATCTCTCGATGACTGAGATTGAATCGGTGGTAGAGCCAGACTACCTATTGGATGATTTCAAATGGAAATCGATCGCGCTTGCACAGTTTTGATTGGTTCATGCGAGAATTATCACCTGAGCTGAGTTAACTTGTCAGTATCTTCAGGACCCTGTTTAGCGTTCAGACGCACTTGGCTGGTGACGCGAAACGTGGTTTATTCTTCTTATCCCCTTATTGATCATTCAGGAGTAGCAGTGACCGAATCTACAGAGGATTTATCTTTTTTTGATATTGTAGGAAACGTCCGCGCGATGCGTCGATTGAAACCTGACCCGGTTCCAATGAACGTGATGTGGAAGGTCTTAAATGCAGGGGTACAGGCGCCTTCAGGACAAAACACACAGCCCTGGAAGTTTGTCCTTGTGGGCGCCGCGGATCGCAAAAAATGGTTTGCTGATCGATACGCCGCGGCATTCGAGTCCCGCTTTGGCTTGAAAACAAATCCGGCAGAACGAGGTAAGTATCGAACGAACGGCCAATTGGGTGCCCTATATCACCAGATGGACCATCTTCATGAAGCGCCGTATTTATTGCTGGTGTGTGGCGAACGAGACTGGCCGTTTAAAGTCGCACAGGAAGATCGGGTGGGTCTTGCACCACCTAACTATGGCGCCGTTTACCCTTGTGTGCAGAATATATTGCTTGCATGCCGCTCACTGGGCCTTGGCGCCGCACTCACCACGATGCACCAGGTATTTGAAGAAGAGCTACATGAGTATTTTGATATCCCACAAGATTTTGGTGTCGTCGTAACCATCCCCATCGGATACCCGATGGGTCGATTTGGTCCAGTAACGCGCACCCCTGCTGCTGATAAAACCTACCTTGATCGCTGGGGAGCCTCATAACTTAACCGCCGTGACTCAAAGGAAAATATTTATGGCAGCGGGACTATGGACGTCTCCAGATCGGTGGCGATTTGCAGCGCGGCGCTGCCGACACCGGAAGACCCCGCCGTGATGAGGATCGCCTCACCGGCTTGCACTTTGGCCTGGCTCACCATGGCATCATGGGCGGTGATAAAAACATTGGGAATGGCGGCCGCTTCCAGATAGTTAAGATGCTCGGGGATTGCCATCAAACTAGCGGCATCGGCACCTGGCGCAATTCCAACACACCGCGCGCATCCCCC
>Ga0209661_1000683_pt1 | contig 17702 bp, 35 predicted proteins | sample SaaInlV_120m_DNA_2_FD_184660 | JGI IMG/M metagenome (GOLD analysis project Ga0209661, IMG submission 184660) | Marine microbial communities from expanding oxygen minimum zones in the Saanich Inlet - SI072_LV_120m_DNA (SPAdes) (version 2) | ecosystem: Environmental > Aquatic > Marine > Intertidal... | reverse complement strand
TTTGATCCTCTTATTCCGCCGTCACAAATTATTGGACAATCATAGCTTTTGGTTATCTTGAACGAGTCCATGATTGATGTAAGTAGTGGCACTCCGCAACCGGCGACCATTCTTGTGATGCACATAGAGCCATTGCCGATTCCAACCTTTATGGCGTCCGCTCCGGCCTCACATAATGGCTGTGCTTGCGCCCCTGTTGCCACATTACCCGCTATTACCTGTAGCTTGGGATGGTTAAGCTTTATCCATTTTATAGCGTTGACCATTCGGTCACATGCACCGTGTGCTACGTCTACACATACACCGTGTATTAGCTCTTTATCGTGAACCTCTATTTTGTCAAGAAGCTGCATATAGTCTTCCTGTACCCCTACTGATACGATCCTGGGGTATGCTCCAGCAGCCTTTGCTTTGTCAAGCTCTTCAATGATCCTGTCGTCGCTCATGAATCTATGTAGGAGAGATGCTGCTCCGGCGTCCGACATTGCTGCCATCATAGCACTCTCTGTTACAGTGTCCATGTTTGAGGATATGACTGGGGCGTCGATCATTAGGCCCCTTGATAGTCTAGATCTGGTTGATACGTCTTTGCGTGACTTGATCTCAGTATACTGAGGAACAAGTAAGACGTCATCAAATGTTAAGCCATCATTTTCCCAAAAACTAGCCATTTGACTGAATCCCTTTCCTTTCGACCTCTACTCGCTGTAGGTCGGCACGGACCATTTCTTCAACCATAGTGTCAAAGTCGGTCTCAGGCTTCCACCCAAGTTCACGCTCGGCCTTAGAGGCGTCTCCCCATAGGTATTTTACATCGGCAGGGCGATCATTCCCAGACAGTGTAACGTAGTCAAGCCAGTTCGTGATGCCGACGACTGCGAAGGCTTTCTCACATAGGTCGCTAAGAGTATGTACGACTCCTGTTGCCAGTACATAGTCTCCGGGCTCGTCTTGTTGTAGCATTAGCCACATCCCTCTTACGAAATCTCGACTATCTCCCCAATCACGGGCGCTGTCTAGGTTTAACAGCTCTAGCTTGTCCTGTAGACCCAGCTTGATTCGAGCCACGGCATCTGTAACCTTTCGGGTCACGAATTCTATACCCCGAAGTTCGCCCTCGTGGTTGAAGAGAATGCCATTTGAGACAAACATGTCATAGGACTCACGGTAGTTCACGGCAATATTGAATCCATAGACTTTTGCACAGCCATATGGGCTACGTGGCTGAAATCCACTATCTTCGTTCATCTGTTCAGTTCTCTTGGCTCCGCCCAGCATTTCTGAAGATCCGGCCTGATAAAATCTAGCCCCAGGGCAGAAGTTCCTGACAGCCTCTAGGAGGCGTGTCACGCCGAGTCCGGTAATATCCGATGTCATGATGGGTTGGTCCCAGCTTGCGCCGACAAAGGACTGTGCAGCTAGGTTGTAGACCTCATCAGGTTGATGAGCTGCGACGATTCGATCAAGAGAGCCTTGATCAGTCAGGTCACCCGATTCGATGACTAAATTAACATGATCTGAAATTTCTAGCTCATCTAGTCGCCAATGATTGGGTGTAGAGATCCGTCTCTCCATCCCAACTACCTTATATCCCTTGTCAAGAAGTAACTTGGCAAGATTTGCGCCATCCATGCCGGTAAGTCCGGTAATTAGGGCTGTCTTCATATTGTTAACCTTTCGGGGTTATTGTATTCAAACCATAATAGCAGTGGGCGACACTAATTTAAGAACTTTATGGCTAGGGTGGGGCAGAATAGAGCGATCAGTACCTTAAATAACTAATACATCCTATCTAGAAGACCTTTCAGGTATTATTAGTTTTCCGTTGGCACGGATGCTAAGTTTCTTGTATTACCTAGAACCTAGGTGATTAAAAAGCTCAAACTGGCACTGTTTTGTGATTTTTGAGAGACGGGAGGTCTTAGTCCCTATCTATTAGACTTCTATATGCGTGATTAGAGTCTATCGTACCATAGGAGTTGAATGCGTCGGCTGTTGCGTCATAGTAGAATAGGGCATGCTTGTCCTCGATGTCCTCTTTACCGATAAAGTAGTATTCTGGTAGTTTGGCTAGAGCACAGAAAAGAGGCTCCGAGCAGTCAACGATATCAATGCCGATGTCCTTACACTCACCTATGTAGGAGTTCAGGTTGTTTAGTGGTACCATGACATTATCCCTATGGATCTCTAGTTTCCTCTCCCATCTCCAATGGTCTTCAGGGGTCTCAAGGAAGACGTTGACGTCTGCTAGTGCCATCTGTAGTGATATCCAATTAGCGGCGACTGAGCGTCTTACTGAATTAAGAAGCGGGACCATATCATTAAGTTCATCTAGTTCCCTATTGGCAATGGACTCGATATAGGAGAGAGTACTCTTGGATCGCTCAGCTGTCCGGTCAAGAGCGTTCAATAGGTCATTTAGGCCACCTGTGAACTCACCGTTGCCTGAGTAGTAGTCCATCTCATCTTGTCGGAGACCTCTCTGGGAGTCTGGGTCAAGATTACCTAGGCTGTCCATCGGAAAGTGCTCAGCTTCCATCGGAAACTGCGGATCTAGGAAGTTATTGATCAAAATGGCTGTTTCAGAGCATAGTTCGCAGGCATCATCGAGCTCACGTCCCCAGTGTACAGAGAGTGTGCCACATGTGGAGCATTGTGTGACTGATACTGTGAAATTGCGATCTTCCAAGTTACTTCTCCCCGGAACTTGACGAAATTGGACGGACTATGAACATTAATAGCACTATTCTGCACCATCGATGAATAGTAAAACAATTCGCCGAGGTCCAAGTGCATGTATATGCGTCAAATGGGGCTGGGTTCTAGGGTTTCCCTAGCATCTGTCTATGGAGAGATTGGGGAGGGACAGATGAACTGCTGTGCAAGAAGGCATCGAAAAAAGCACCCCCGACAAAAATGGGATTTACTTCTACCCCAACTACCGATCCTTAAAACAGGTTTCCAACCCTCCCCCTACCCTTTCTACTTTAACATACCAGCTACCCCAAATATCCATTATATTGCACCCGGCCCCTCTACACGGTTTTACTGTCCACTTTATTGACACAACCCTCCCCCCTATCTTATCGGCTGTCGTCATACCTACCAGGGTGGGGTACTCCTCTCATTGTCTATGATGTGGACACTATATGATAATATGAAGATATCCAGAATGGCTCAAATAGCCTTGTGCTACCATTGTGAGCATGGAGATATTACCGAGCTTGTGGCGTGTTTGCTATTGCCATGTTATACTTATTTGTAAGGTTAATCATGATCTTACTGAGGAGAAGAACATGACCAGAACCCAAGTGAGCAACAGAATCACCCGCTGTATCCGGGAAGCGGCACTGCTGGCACAAGACAATGCTCGGGGACAGAATGATAGCAGGATCGCCGATCTTGCTACCACTAGGATCGCCGCTGTGAAACAGTTGGCTCAGATCAAACTTGGCCGGTAATACTTCCCGGCTCATTACAATACTTTCAGGGTGCCTAGGGTGTCAAAGCCCTGGGCATTTTTTTCTAATGCTTCCGGGCGTAAAAGTAGGTAATTTTTGCCGGGTCTTATTGGGCAGCTTTGGATTAGGGTATCCAGATAGTGGACAGTTTCTATTTACTTTGCTATTCTCAAGGTATTCTAGAATGCCGTAGATAGGCCAATACTACCATTGTGAGCAGGGCAATCTTGCCGCATTCTGATATCTCGGTGGACGCTATCACGATATCACGGTATACTTATATAGTTAAAGGATCACTTACTCAAGCGAAGGAGCGACAGAATGAAGCAAGTAAAGAATATCCACGAGGTGTTGACCGAGTTGAACAAGATCACCGAGGGGATCCGTCTTCGCAAGGAGGCTGACCGTGAGATCGACCACCAGGCGGTAGAAAGTACCGACATCCAGAATGACGGTGGGTTCTAGATCGCCCACAATATGGACACTTGCCCCGGGGTTAATCACCTCGGGGCTTTACTTATGTCCAGAATCTTTACATACGGGCGAGAAGACTAGGTAAATATTGCCGACCATGATTTATGTTACACTGGCATGGTCAGGATGTCACCAGGGGCCACAGCATCGACGCTAACAGCCTACACCTGTACCCCCATAACCTATAGGATGTGGCGTGATATAGGACGACAGACGGCATCCGGGCGAGCAGCCGGTAAGTATTGCCGGGTGGATGAAATACTTTGCTCATCGGGTTGCACGATCTAGGTCCATGTGGTATATTTAAATATGAAAGAGAGGAAATCAATGCCAAAGCATTCGATCAACAATCACAGACTGGAACTGGTGCCAGCACCTCAGTGGATTCAGTTCAGCCCGCAACCCGTTACAGTGGTCCGTCACCTCAGTGACGGGAGTACCGTGGACTTTCCTGCGACCCTTTGCCTTCTCAGTCAGACGGTGAAGATCGGTGAGGTAAACCATAAGATCAAACGATAGCCCAGGAGTCAGAGGGTGTCCACGATGTGGGCATCTTCTGACATCCGGGCGTAGAAGGCGGTAAATATTGCCGAGTGCCTTTTTTGTTATACTGACATCATCACAATGCCATGAGAGCCTACAGGTTCGATTGTGACAGTATCATAGGGGTACCGTGTAACCAATTGGTTCTGTACCGTATACCAGCGACACACGGCATCCGGGCGTTCAGCCGGTAAATATTGCCGACTCCCAAGATACTTTGAGAATAGTGCCCAGATCAGTGGACGGGATCACGATCATAGGGTATACTTATATGAGTTCAATAAGGGACTCTTACTGAAAGCGAGTTACTACCATGTCCAACGATTTCACAGGAGTCAGGGTAGACGGGTGCGAGGAGTGCGAAGCACAAAAATCAGGAGCATGCATCGAGTGTCTCCAGGATCAAATCGACGAGAATGGGGGAGAATAACCCAGATCGCCGAGATGCCTAGCCTGTAAAAGGGTTGGGCATCTTTTGCATCCGGGCGTAAAGGTCGGTAATTTTTACCGGGTCAGTAAGGGATGGCCGGGTATTATTGCCTGCTATAACTATTTTCGACCTTGGGCACGGTACTTGCCAGGGGGTTCTGTCTTCATATTGGCTGATACTGTCATCCTGTGGCACTTTAGAAATATGTCGATTCTGGTTCACTGTGGCACGCTAGTTGCTATATGTATACTGTAACGCAACCCAAGAGAATAGGAGAGACATCATGGACAACACGACCATCACCAACACGAACGACCGTCAGAATGGCGACACGACAATCACAGTCGAGGAAACCATTCACGGTAATGTTTCGTACAGTCAGGTCAGGTACACCGACAGCGGTGTAAGGCATACCACTGCCATCAATGGAGTGGTGATCTCGTCAGGGGCGGGATACCCCAAGACCGGACCCCTGACGGAGACAGGCATCCAGTCGGGGATCTACTGGAAGCGGAACATTGTCAGCAGATTCTACCACTAGGACAGAATGCCCAGGGTGTAAAAACCTTGGGCATTTTTTATATCCGGGCGTAGAGGTCGGTAATTTTTACCGGGTGGGGAATAGTTTGGATCTAGGCTTCACTTCCGGGCGTAAAACTAGGTAATTTTTGCCGGGTGATATTGCCGAGCTTCTGTGTGGCTCTGTGTTAGCATATCTGACCCGTGTATAGTAGGTTGTAGGCTAGGGGTCAAAATCGACTACAATCGGTCTAGGGGTGTTGCAATAGAAAACTAGGCTGGACCACATGACAAAATCACGCTCGGGCATTGTTACCGACCCATTATGGTGCTGGGCATGATACTTGCTACACCGCAAATACTGTTCCCGATGGTAACTATTACCGGGTTAAAAGAAATGTTGAAAATAGGGGTCATATCAGTGGACGGATATCTGACAATGTGGTATATTTAAATAGTTAAGGGTCACTTACTCAAGAGACAGGAGAGCAAACATGTTTAAAGCAACCATTACCGTACCGACTAAGCAACAGAACGGCGAGCCAGTGGAAGATCTGGAAATCGTGAAGAGAGTAGTGGCCAAGAACCTGTCAGAGTGGTTTGGTGGTTGCACCGCCACATCCGGCAATGGTTCCTGGGTAGATAGTCAGGGCAATATCGTGTCGGAAGATGTTACCGTCTTCACCAGTTTGACCGATAACCGGAATGTTTTGCCGATCTTGGAAGGACTCGCTCAACATGTAAAGAATGTATGCAATCAGGAAGCCGTTCTGGTCACAGTCCAAACAATGGACACTGTGAAGTTCGTCTAGGAAATAAATACCGGGTGCCCAGGGTGTCAAAACCTTGGGCATTTTTTCACTTCCGGGCGTACAACTCGGCATTTTTTACCGACCAGAATGTTTACACTTTCCTGACACTTCCGGGCGAAGAACTCGGTAATATTTGCCGGGTCATTTTACCGTCTAAGATGTTGATTGGCATGATAGTTGCTACGGGCAATGTTATCGGCTCGGGAGAATCGGCAATATTTTCCGGGTATTCACCTGTTGCCGGGTGTCGTTACCGGGTAAAAAATAAATCGGCGTGCTGGCACGGTTTTTCAATAGGCCACTTGCTCAGATCGGAGAATACTGCCATCCTGTGGCACTTTAGAAATATTTGCATTCTGGTTCACCCCGGCACGCTACTTGCTTATAGTCTATTAGATACAACAATGCAACACCCTTGAAAGGTGGACAACATGACTGACCAGAACCTGAAGCATGGCACCGTTGCTCAGATCGTGGAAGACAATCTCGGACTCGTCGTAACTATAGTAAGTCGTTTCGGTGTGAAGTCGGCAAATTTTGATGATTGCGTCTGTGAGGGAAATATCGGTCTCCTGACGGCTGCAAAAAAAGTTGTAAATGGAGTGTACGATTCGGAAAGAAGTGCCTTGTCTACATTCTTGGGTCTGTGGATAACTCAAGCGGTCCGCCGGTCCCTAAAGAATCAAAATGTGATTCATGTTCCAGAACATGCTCAGACCGCCGGGGTCAGGGTTGAAGTCGGCACCATTGCGGAAGATTATGATCCTGCCGCAAGTCCCGAGGGTGAGTCTCTTGGAGTTGAGGAGTTGCTGAGTTCATTGGGGGGTCAGGATCGCATGATCCTCTTGGACTCGATTGTCAACGGACTGACTAACTCTGAGATAGGGGACAAGGTAGGAAAGTCCCGAGAATGGGTCCGCCAGAGAGTGGCAAAAGTTACCGCCAACCTACGGGATTCCGTCCTGTAGAGTTGACGGTTTCGGTGAGTATTATCAGCCGCCCAGGGTGTAAAAGCTTTGGGCGGTTTTTTTCTGAGTAGGGAGTATCCAGAGTCGGCAATGTTTACTGTCTATTTTCTGTACATCCGGGCCGTTAAGTCGGTAATTATTGCCGGGTGTTTTTTACTTCCGGGCGTTTAGAAGGGTTGTTTTCAAAGAATCGGGAAGAAAATCGGGAAGACTTCCGGGCGGTTAAGTCGGTAATTGTTGCCTGCAAGGCTTTCCGGGTGCTTCATTTTCTTTAGTTGAAAAGTGGCACAAATCGGGAAGTCGTGGTATATTTAGTTATGAAAGAGAGCAAAGATGTCAAATGATAATTTCCTGAATCGTGACGAGTTGTGCGACCTGGCTCATGATATCAAGATGGGCTTCATCCGATGGAGTAATGAGGATGTAGCAAGTGAGGAAGTCATTAAGGTTATCGCAAGCCTGAGGAATGAAATAAAAGGCCCAAACAATGGGCTAATTCTGGCGGCTGCTAAAATCATCTCAAAACATATCAGGGATATCGAGTGCATCCAAGATGCTGCAAACTTCCCCCCTGACATCCCCAGAAAGAGATAGCCGAACGCCCACCCCCGGGCGTTCAACTCGGTAATTATTGCCGGGTAGCATTGCCTAGTGTCTCATTTTCTTTAGTTGAAAAGTTGCACGATATCATTCCATGAGATATACTTATATATGAAAAGGAGAGAACAAATGAACGACAACACCAACCCGACAATGCCGTGCAAGATCAATGGCAAGAACTGCCTTATCGGTGAGTCACCAATCACCTACAATGTGGACTTCGTAGGGCTACCGTGCGAGGACACTATCAGTTTCAGTGATAAGTCTCAAACGGCAGCCGATTGCACTGAAGGTGTTTGCAATATCCTGCCGAACAATCTCGTCATGTCCGGGTGTGCCATTTACCGCTTCGTGGCCAACGAGATCGAAGATCTGCTGGCCTAACCTCAAAAGTAAGAGATGTTCAGGGTGTCAAACTCTGGACATCCGGGCGTAGAAATAGGTAATATTTGCCGGGTTCATTTGCCGGGGGTCTGATTTTCTTTAGTCGATAAGTTGCACGAATCGGTAAAGCGTGATATTCTTATATATGAAAAGGAGAGACAAAATGAGTGAGATCACCATGACAAACGACCTCGGAACAAAAATCATGGACGGGAACATTCTATGCTTGCCGACTGCTGACGAGGCTTGTACCACTTCAGGTACTGAGTTCCTACAGGAAGCCGTGAGCGTCCGGCTGAGCGTGTCGGCCCGTGATTATGAGGAGGAAGTCACAAGGGGAGTCCTGACGGTTCACAGGGTCGATCAGGACTACTACAGCGTACACCTGACATGTCTAGACCTGGACTGCAACTTTTACTTCGGGAGCCGTTGGTTAGGTGAGTTTCTCACAGAACTGATTCCAGCCGCTGACCTCGAAGCACTCGAACCGTGGGAAGAGTACCCGACTCCAGCCTGAGAGGTATAAATTCCCGAGTAAGGGTCACTAAGAAACGGCACTTTTCCTGAGCCTCTTCCCTACGGGGACGGGGCTTTTTTACTGTCCAAGGGCTGGACATCCGGGCGTAAGACTCGGCAATATTTACCGACCAGCATCTGGACATGTTGCACGATACCTGACTCTGTGATATACTTCTTTATGATTGGAGAATCGCAATGAACAGTTACTTCTTGGTGCGAACAACCGGAACCATCGAGCCGAAGACCACTGGACCCTTCATGTCTATGGGGGAGGCAAGAGAGTACCGCCAGCAGAACAATCGCCACGATTGTAAGATCGTAGAGCGTAAGGGGTTGAAGTCATGAGTGACAAGATCGACAGCAATATGCACTATTTGAATAATAGGTACTTTTGGCCTAACACGGCGGAGTGCAACGGTGAAAATGACTGCGGATGCCCATCATGCGACATGGTAGCCCAGTGTGACGGGTTAGCGGATTTTCAAAATAATGGCGGGTGCATGCCTTGGGAGTAATTGCCGACCCCTCCATTTTCAGTTTGCACGGTTCTGGATAGCGTGCTATACTTCTATATGCTTCAGTTGATGAAGTAGACCGGGCTTTGGACTCCGCATGAATCGGTACATGGTCCCAACTTTAAACAAAGGAGAGAAACGATGCCGAGACTTAAGAGAGCAACCACTGAGGAGGTTGTCTGGGGATTCATTACCCTGGGGCTTACCATCCTGGTAGCACTGGCATGGTTGGATGCATTAAAATGATGGAACCCATCTACCTAAAGTTTACCCTTGCCGAGAAGATCCTGATGAGGGTCTGTTTTTTCCTTCTCCCCTGGACCTTTGCCGGATTGGCTGTAGTATGAGAGACAACACTAAAGGCGTCAGGCTCTTCCTTGTCCTGGGCGGTGTGATGTGCGGGACAATCGTGATGACCATCCTGACCCTGTGCCTATAGGATACCCCTTGACGCTTTGTCGATCCTCGCCGCTCTCTGGACAAAGTATCCTCCCCCTTCATCCACAAGGTTCCCCCTCCTGGGCTGAGTGATCTTGTCCAACAGTCTACCAGCATCAAGGGCTTTATCCCATAGTCTAAGATCTTTACAAAGCTCGAAAAATATCTTCAGGCTCTTATCACATAACTCACCTGGGAGAACAGCCTTTAGATTGTAATGATCTAGGGGTTTATTGTGTATCAGGTCTCCCCTTAACCTCTTGTAGTCTATACTCATGTTGTTAACCCTTCTGGATACAGATACACTTAGGTAGATGGACCTACTCATGACATCATGTCGCTATCGACAATAGATTACTCCTCTGCATAACCATTACGCTAGAATCAATCTTTTGTAGATAGATAGCACGGAACCTGCAGATGTTTATACTTTAAGGTATGAGATACATTTGAGCATAAAAAAAACCTGCCCCGTGAAGAGCAGGTTCTAGCATCACAGTGTCTGATCGTGTGACCGCACACTGGTCAAAAGAGGAGTTTGGGATACGCCGAGGTAATCATCCTGCGACGCATTAACTTATTATACGAGATAATCTCAAAAATATGTACAACTATTCAGACATGGGCATCCGGGCGTAGAAATAGGTAAAAATTGCCGGGTGATATTACTTAGCTTATGATAGCACTTCCGGGCGGTTTAGTCGGTAAATTTTGCCTGCAATTATTTCCAGCTCCTGTGTGGCTCTGTGTCGTGCTTTTCTATAGAGAGCCAGTTGGTTAGGGGGGTAGAGGTGGGGAGGGTCACAGTGGATGCTAGGGCTATCACATGGCATTCTGTTGACTACACTCCAACATAAAATGGGGTCGGGCATTATTGCCGGGTACTGTTACCTGTTTCAAAGTTTCTTGCTCAGAATGTTGCACGATCCTGGGGGATATGGTATATTTATATAACTCAAGTAAAGGAGATACGATGAAGCAAGTCAAGAATGTTCATGAGGTTCTGACGGAACTCAACACCCAAACTGAGGATATCCGTCTCCGCAAGGAGGCTGATCGGGAGATAGACCGTCAGGCCGAAACCTCCGGATCTGCTCCAGACATCAGAAATGAGGGGGTGTAACATGACAGAAGCACAATGGGTCAAATCGGCAGCAAAACGGGAAAATAGCCGTGGGGACACACTCGAAGAGATCTGCTCTGAGTTGGGGATCGACACCTCTGGAGTCGGAGTTGATAGGGCTGTGCAAGGAGTAAGCGAGGGGCACGGTGCTGATGCTGTGGCCAGAGTCGATGCAGCATGGGACATCCTCGACGCTGCTGTGAGTCGGGCCATTGGTCTCGACCGCAATACGATTGCCGCCTTTAGGGTCGCAGGGGTATCCGGAAAACGCTTCCTTGGTCAGGCAACTATTACCTCTATCACTATGGTGGACGACATTAATGGTCCTATCCCAGGGTATCCCGGTCTAGCGTTCGATACTGAGCAAGGAGAGTCCTTCTCGGGAAATATTACCGACTTCCATTTTGAATAGAGTTGCACGGTTTAGTTAATCGTGGTATACTTTGATAACTCTTTGAAAGGAGAAAACAATGCAAGACATCAAATGGGAAAGAAAAGAAGTCCTGATCCAGATCAAGGCTGGCAGTTCTATCGCTATACTTGAATGTAATGTTTCTGTACCGAATGATGGAACCTGTGATACTGCTGTCCTCTTCTTTGTAGAGGATGCTCTTGAGGCTTTCCTGTTTCATTCCTGTGAGAGTGACATTGCGTTTGCCTACAAGAACAAGTGCTGCCTATCTGCGTGCTGTCCCTCCGGAAACCTCATCAAGGAGGGATTTGTTAGGACACAGGACTCAACGGGGACCGATGTAATGTTCGACTCCCTGTCAGTGGTAGACATTTCAGTGGATCGTACAGGCTTCAACGGTTGCACCTTATTGTCCTCTAGCGTCTCTTGAAAGGAGATTAACCATGAACGATGCAGACCGAAACCTAATCCACACTGCTACTGATATTGGCTTCAATGGCCCCGGAGGAATGTTCCGAAACCTTCGCCTTTCCCTTCTGGTGTTTATCACCAACCAAAATGCAGACGCTGACATTCTCGACCTTCACCGTCAGGATCTGATCGAGACGGTGGCACTGTCACAAACTCGACTGCGGGAGGAGTGCTAAGATGTCATACTTTCTACAATGTCCACGGACCAAAGACACCCACGGACCATTCACATCCCCTGATGACGCTGCCAGTTACCAAAAGTATACTTTGAACAGTCAGGGAAAATTTGGGTACAAGTTAGTAAAAAGACCCGACCTCAAAACCTGAGTTGCACGATACTCAATATCGTGATATGCTTAGGTAGAAAAGGAGATTAAAGATGCATAATGTATTTCGCTTCCCAGACGGTGACGAGACTCTCATGGCGTGTAACCCCTGTGATGCAGGCGGAGTCCAAGATCTTCAGTCGGTGTATGGTGCTGAGGATATCGTAGCGTCTCAAGAGGGAGTTGCAGTAGATTACAACACCGATGACACTATCCCGGCCACACTCTTCATCTTGTCCAAGCCAGAAGCAACACACTGTATGATTGTGATGATGCTCAACGAGCCTACTGGGCGGGTTAAGGTACACGGGAAATGGGTTCAAACCTCCCAAACCTTTATACTCCGTAGACCCATCGGCGGAGATCTGGTTGCTCAGACTCTGAGGCAGATAACGGGGGGTGGGCTTAGAAATTTCATGGATGCATCTGGATGTTTCCGATGAAAGATTCACCTAGAAAAGTTGCACGATTCAAGATACGGTGGTATACTTAGACATAACAGGAGGACGCTGACAGGCCCAAAGTTTTACCGGGAAGTCATAATGCCTCTTGTTACTTAATAGTTTCTATCCCGCTAGTAGTTCAATAGGACTGGCCAACACTTGCAGGTGAAGGCTGGGGTCTAGTAGGTTTTCTCCTGCAAGAGGCGACCCAACGGCTAGAACATTCGCCCCTCATCCAAGTATAGGGCGAAGATCCCGGTTCGAGTCCGGGCGGCGGTAATCAAATCTCCTTTATTCCTCATGCGGGGTTGAGCCGATACGCTCTCCTGTATGGGGGATTTTTTTTGTATGCATCCGGGCGAATTTTTAGAGTGTGTTTTTTTTGAGAATCGTGAGTTTTCCTTGTTCGCATCCGGGCGGTCAACTCGGCAATTTTTACCGACCAGCTTCTGGACAGGTTGCACGGTTCTGGAATATGTGGTATCCTTTATTGAATGGAGGTCGCAATGTCAGAAACAGAATACCCCTACTGTCTCAAACTTAACGGTGAGTATTTCAACGAGTTTGCGACTCATGAGGGTGCTATGCGAGTTGCAGTTTGGCTCTGGAACAGGAGCGACTTGTGGCCGGGGGAGATCACAATCGAACGCTGGGGCTGGGCTAACTAGTTTGCACGATACAGTCTTACATGGTATACTTCAATATCTCTTGAAAGGAGATTCAAATGCAGTCAGATACCAACATTTTAATCAGTAAGATCTTACATGACTTTGATCATTCCTTCGATGCTACCGAGTGCGTCATGGAGGCGGGGGATCTCTCGAAGACCATATATGGGCTAGCATTGCTGGCTCAGTTCGAGCATAACCCCGACAAGGCATGGGTTATGGAAGAAGTCCATGCTTTGTTCTGTCTGGACTCCGACGACGATCCTTCTATCGGGCCTGAGCAACAGGAAGCACTGGATGCCTTTGAGAAACTTGTAATCATGAAGGGCCACAGTTTGAATGATGGCTCACTTGATCTCTCCTCGAAAGATAACCAATACCCGGCCTAGTTGCACAGATCGGGATAGTGTGATATACTTAGACATCTCTTGAAAGGAGATTCAATGTTCATTGCACTACTAATCAACAGGATTGACCCATTGTTCGGAGCAGACGGCACAAGCGAGGGTCATACCAACCTTGGCGGTCTCCTCTGCGATTTGCAGAACCACGGTTGCTTCTCCTATGGAACTGGGACTGACCCGTCTCTGGCTTTTGGGGACATGGCTCGGTGTGCATGGCTCGGATCGTTTGACTATGACGACTTCTGCTACGATATCTTCGATCTGTCCAATCCGGAGACAAGAGACGAAGTTGAGGAATATCTCAAGAGATCTGGCTACTCACTGGACCTGATCGAGCGTAACTGTAGGGAGATTAAGCAATGACCGAAGATCAACAAGAGATCCTAGAGAAGATGAAGAGGTTTTTCAACAGTGGTCAAGATGCCGACCTACGCTGGGGCATGATCAACCAACTGCATAGTGACTACTACGACTTTGGTATTGACAACGATGGAGGTGTAGCGAACGGCGACTACCGTGACACTTTCGAGTTCTCTGATGCTGTCCTGGAAATGCTAACTGCTCTGGAAAAGTTGAAGTAAGTTGCACGATTCTCATTAGCGTGTTATACTTTAGTATCTCGTTGAAAGGAGATCATAATGTCTGAAACAAATACCACCTGGAAGCGTAATCAGGTTCGTCTTGAGATCGAATCGGCGGACTGTGTTGCTTCAGTCCTAGTAGATGTGTCTGTTGATCGTGACGACAACCCTTCGGAGGGGTTAGTCACAAAGACAGTGGTTGGTGCCTGTGCCCTTTTTATCCAGACGCTAAGAGCGGAGGATATCTCTCGTTCATTCCATTACAACTCAGACCTGCAAGCCGACTCCCCCGTCCCTGAAACCCTCGACCACGGGCTCGCTCTGTCCTGCGAGGCAAACGATTGTACCGTAATGTTGAATGGTATCAAGACAATCGACTACAGGAGACTAACTGGGCCTACCTTTGAGATCTCAGAGGCAACCGTCATCTCTTAGTTGCTCGGATCAGATTAGTGTGCTATACTCTTATAACTCTTTGAAAGGAGTAACTGAATGAACTTTTTCGATAACGATAATAATGAAGATGACTTTGACGACAACAGCCTTGTTAACCCTGTTAATCGTATTAGAGACTTCCTGGACTATGAGACCCTCGATGATCTTAAGTCTGAACAGGTTGACCATATCAGAGCGTGTGTATTTGTCGAATCGTACCTTTCCGATCCTGCGGTGGTTATCGCTGTTGGTAGGGATGGCAAGTTCTTCGCTTATCTTGACCAAAATGAAATGTTGACTGACTCCGCACGGGGGTGGAGCGAGAGAGAGATCACTGAGTGGGTGACTCATGTTGAGGCTTATCAGGCTAACAACGGGGGGATTTAATCTAGACCACTTGTGCGATGCATCGGTCCTGGGGCTTAGGCTCTGGGACCTTTTTTATTGCACAGATTACGATACCGTGGTATACTTCTTTAGAAAAGGAGAGAAAAATGAAAGAACAAGCGTGGATTAAGTGGGCCGGTAAGTTTTCAGGCTCCCACGGACACACCCTGAGTGAGATCTGTGAAGAACTGGACCTGGACATCGAAGACCTGGCCCAAGACCCCTGTGTCCCCCTTCTTCACGCCGACACCGACACCATGACCGAAGTTGAGAGAATCCAAGAGGTTCTTTATGAAGCCTATACCAACGATGCACTTATAGAGGTTTACGATGTTACCGATTCAGGAGACTGTCTCATTCGACTCAAGAGTGATCCCCTTCTTCACGCCGACACCACAACCCCGACTCACGCAGAGAAGATTCAAGAGGTTCTTTGCGAAGCCTATGCCAACGATGCACTTGTAGAGGTTTACGATGTTTCCGATTCAGGAGTGCAGTTCCTGGGAATGGCTAAGGCTAAAGATGTTGATATCTTCCAAACCTCCGAGGGTCAGGGATACATTATCGAGGTACTGATTGAGAGCGGACTACAGTTCAGAGGCAAAGCCGACAACTTTCAAATCCTGCCAAGCGGTTGTTAACACGGACATCTAAACAGAGAGAGGTATAGACATGGCAACCGGGCGTACAAACCGGTAATTATTACCGACCAGCTTCTGTACAGGTTGCACGACCCTCTTGGATGTGTTATACTTACATGTCTCTTGAAAGGAGATCATAATGTTGTGTTTTGAATGTGGTGAACCCTGCGAAGGCATTGTCTTTAGGATCGTTCATGATGCCAGCGGTGACGAGATCGCAAAGATCTGCCCACCCTGCGAAGAGAAGTTCTGCCAAGATGGCTTCTGCACTTCTCTAGTGGAAGGTGAGAAGAGTTACAAGGTCGAAACCTACCGGGTTGTGGAGACAATCATTAACCAAGATTTCTGGGTTGTTGCCGATTCTGAGGATGAAGCCGAGAAGATTCTCAACGAGTCTGGTTTCTCTGAGTCAGAAGACCCCTCCGTTCAGGCTGGTGATGAGTGGCACGATCCCTTCAGTGCAATCACGCTCGACTTCAATATTGCTAACATCGAAGAAGGATAGGTTGCACAGATTCTGATTCTATGGTATGCTTATGTGACTCTTGAAAGGAGTTCCTAATGTTGCAGAGATTCACCTGCGAGATAATCGCCTCTACGGATAGCCGACAAGATCTGGTCATGGACAAGAGTGTCTTTGTTGACCTTCAGGTGTTTGGCTACGCTAAGTGTGAGGCTGACTTCGATCAGGCTGTTCTGGACTCAACCGAGATCCTTGACCGCTGCAAACTCTGCCTTGTAGATGAAACCAAGAACGGGGAACTTCACGACACGGGGAACTTCACGACTAGACTACATGATCGCAGAATGAGCAGCAATGGCTTCAGCGGTCTCACCATTCTTCATATGAATACCAAGCACGGGGATGACACAAGTTTCCCCTTTAGTGACTGGGATCTGTTTTCCGAGCCGTTCACGGATTTCTGTTGATTCTAAAGTTGCACAGTTTAGAATAGTGTGTTATACTATATTAACTCCTTGAAAGGAGATTTTCAAATGAACGATGCAGACTTCGCTGCACATAGAGAACAAGCCATGGAAAACGCAGAAGAACAGTTTGACAGGACCGTCAGTGATATCACTGCACACCTTGCCGGAACTCCGGTACGAGTGAGAGCGAACGGTGCATGGGCGGTTGTCAACTCTTGTAACAATATGCTGAAAGCGGTTTCAGAGGAAGTTGACCTGCTTCATGAATGCCTTGGAGATCTTGACAGAGAAGAAGACAATGGTTTCAAATCTGTAGATCTTGAGGAAGACATCCACAGCCAAATCGAACAACTTGAAAGAATGGCTGAACGGGTTCGTGAGTTGTCGAACGAGATTTGCAAGATGGGTGTGTAGCGTGGTATACTTTTACATCTCTTGAAAGGAGATTGAGGAATGAAGATCTTTAAGATTCAAACTACTAGAATCGTTAACAGTGCTATTTCACAGGATTTCTGGGTTGAGGCTGCTGATGAGGATGAGGCTCGTGAGAAACTTCAAGACTCGGGCTTCTCGGGGTACTCTCCAGTTGATGGGATCGAAGAAGGTGACGAGGATCGGTATGACGACGAGCAAACTCTCAGTATTGAGATTGATAGTGTTACCGAGGAGGACGAATGATTGTAAATAGGACGGTCCTACTGACTGAAGTTTACTGGGACACTAACTGCGACATGGAAACACCGGAAGATCGCCTAAAAGCAAACTCTCTTCCAACTACTGTGAGAATGGACAGTGCTGACTTCTTCAGGGGTCAGGTGGCACAAGACCAAGATCCGGCCAACTTGTCAGAAGACCTTTACGAGTCATTCCTTGACATGGCCATGGACCACGCTTCGCAACTGTACGGATACTGCCTTGAAGGATGTGTCATCTCAGTGCGATAACCAACTATGCTCCTTTCATCGCCTCGGTCGATCCTTCACTGGATCCCGGGGCTTTTTTCATGACCAGATCCGGGCGTAGAAATCGGCAATTATTACCGTACAGCTCTTAGACAGTTGCACGATGTCAATTTTCGTGGTATACTTAAGCATCTCTTGAAAGGAGATAACAATGTTAAACGACGACCAACAGGATGCCCTAAACAGAATCGAAAGCGAACTGGAAACACTCCAGTGTCAAAGCGAGGACTGCATCCTCATTGACGATGCTAACGAC
>Ga0209661_1000641_pt1 | contig 18443 bp, 7 predicted proteins | sample SaaInlV_120m_DNA_2_FD_184660 | JGI IMG/M metagenome (GOLD analysis project Ga0209661, IMG submission 184660) | Marine microbial communities from expanding oxygen minimum zones in the Saanich Inlet - SI072_LV_120m_DNA (SPAdes) (version 2) | ecosystem: Environmental > Aquatic > Marine > Intertidal... | reverse complement strand
GTATCTGGTGATATAAAATCATCTGGTGATGAAGTAGGTGATGTATCTGGTGATATAAAATCATCTGGTGATGAAGTAGGTGATGTATCTGGTGATATAAAATCATCTGGTGATGAAGTAGGTGATGCATCTGGTGATATAAAATCATCAGGTGATGAAGTAGGTGATGCATTGGGTGTATTAAAATCATCAGGTGGTGATGTAGGTACTACATCTGGTGGTCCAAAGTCATCTGGTAATATATTAGATGAAAAATCTATTTCTATTGATTCTAGTCCTGTAAATTTAGATTCAGAAGAGATGGGTATTATTATAATGAGGGATGGTGTGAATAATTTTTTCATAAATAAACCTATACGTTTAAATAATAAATATATAGGACCATTTATTGGTAGATATTTAAATAGTTTTGATATGAGAGGGTAGTTAATGACACAGTTATTAACAAAGGATAATGTATTACTGAAAACATCAACGGCGATAAAGAGCCGTTTTGTTTTTGATAGCATAGATTTTATTAATATAGAATATATTAGTTTTTTTGAAAACTATGATGTGTTCAAGTTAAAAATTGAAAATAGTTATCCTACTGGTAAGTATAATGGAGTAATACATTTATATAATGACAAGTCATTTTCAAATATTTCTGATGATCTTTATGAATATGGTACACCCAAACCTGATAATTTATATCTTAATAATTTTTTCAATAGATATGATATAGTACATCAGAATTATTCTAATGTAGGTAATGTGGATTATAATGAGTTAACACATTCTCCAATATTGGAACTTTCTCGGAATGTGAATTATAAGAATTTAATTGATTCTCCGATATTAGAGATTTCGTGGAGTGTTGATTATATAAATGCAATACATTCTCCAATGTTGGAGTTATCGCGTAATGATGATTATAGAAATATAATACACTCTCCGATGTTTGAATTGACACGGAATGATGATTACGAGAACATATCAATGTCACAAGCATTAGAGATATCACGTGCCAATGACTATAAGAATATAGCTTTATCTCAATCATTAGAGATATCACGTGCCAATGACTATAAGAATATAGCTTTATCCCAAGCATTAGAGATATCACGTGCCAACGATTTCAAGAATATAGCTTTATCCCAAGCATTAGAGATATCACGTGCCAATGACTATAAGAATATAGCTTTATCTCAATCATTAGAGATATCACGTGCCAATGACTATAAGAATATAGCTTTATCTCAAGCATTCGAGATATCACGTGCCAATGACTATAAGAATATAACCACAGAGATATTATCTTCTCCACTTCTATTCCACGAAAAAATTGTTGATAGTGAATTTGCCTTTACTCCAACCTTGTCAAGTCTAATCTACAAGTTTCTTGGAGATAAAAACTCTGTCGTCTCGCCACACGCAGACTTTTTCAAAGAATATGGCGACGAGATGATGTCATGGGAGTTTAAAGATTCTGGTACCAGTGCCCTCATGGTTGATAAGATATCTCCAGCTGATGTCAAATCTTTTTATGGTTCTTCTGATCTTGTACATGTGTCTGACACGGGGTATACTAATCATGGATATGATCAATTAGTTTCTAATGATTCTGCGTCGAATATTAAAACGTTTTATGAAGATACTTTAGACATTGAGTTTAATGTGATGCCTGCGTATATTAATGGCGGTGATCCAATATATAAACATGTAGTTTCGTATGTTGATATACATGAGATATCTGGTAATAGTTTTTTTAATTTCAATGAAATATCTAGTGATGATAACTGTTATATTCAAGACCAACAATACATGCGTACTAAGGTGGTTGTTCCTGATACAATGATATTTAAATATCAACCATTATCTGAAAGATTTTATCCGCATCATGAAACATTTACAGATGGTGGGTTATCTGTCTTTAAAACTGGCAGATATCATATTGTTAATAAATATGAATATTCCTTGCGTAATTTTGTATTGTCATCGCAATTAAGTTCAACTTCGAAGAAATTAATTGATATATCATTATATAAACCGACATCTATACATGAGAAATATGGTGGGTCACAACATTCTGGACACGATTGTGTTAATTTATTTAAAATGTCATCTTGTTATTCCAAGAAAGGTGATCATATTCATGAGCTTAAATACAATAGAACTTCTCATAATACGAGAAATGATACTATAGTATCTAATAATAAAATATCAAAACTTGCTTGGATAGAGGTACAAATGCCTCGTAGTATCAATGTTGATGATGCATTTGAAAATATACTAGTAGAGTTTGACGAAATTGATTGGAATTTAATACGCAATACAGAAACCACAAGATACAATTTTACTTATGAATTACGGGAAGAAACCCGTTATGGTAGGTTGCCAGATAATTTAATTTTTAATAATAATACAATTAAAGGTAAGTTAGGATTAAATGATGTGTTTATTAATAAACACATCAACGAGGATTGGGTTAAGAATAACAATTATTTGACAGATGATGGTATTAATATATCTAAGGATGACTATACATTAAAATTAAAGATGGAGAGTGAAATCAATCCTAAACCATTTACTGTTATTGATAATATAGAACATTATAATATTGAATATCCAAACATGGATAATATTAACAGTATTAACACATTTAAAGTAGAATTTATTGGTTCTAATGAAATTGGTTGTGTTATTGATATAATTTTACCAGATATTGTTGGAGATATCGGTGTGTTAAATATTGGAGAGAGAATTAACCAAACTGCTATAAATGGGAAAATATCTTCTGGGATTGTTACTAAATATATAGGTAGATATACGACATATTTTGATATTGGACATGGTGTTACTCCTTGTATTATTGATAGATATGAAATCAGTAATATGACAGGTCTATTTCAATCCACATATAACATAATAAATACATCATATAAAGTAATAGAGGAAAATGGTATATATACAAAGGTGGAATCATCGACTGCACCAATATATTATAAAAATTATATTCCTACGAGTTATGGTGAATTGTTAGTTTCAAACGTTGATGTAGGTGGTAATCGTGGTATTGTTAAACAAATACATATGTATTTTCCAATAAGGAAAAATTATACGTATAATAGGGATTTATTTTTATTTAAATCACAAAAAATACCTGATACAAGGAGTATTAATAATAAAGAACTTTCAAGGGTGGATTGGATAGAATTAAAAAGGAACAATCATCATTTTAGATTTAATGATGATTATAATAATGAAAGAATAGAATCTGCGATTTCTAATTTATCAGAAGATAAATATATGGTAGATTTAAGTGGTGATAAGATTTCGTTTGTTAATAAACATTCGTACAGTCGATATACTAAATCATTAATATCAAATTTTGATGAAACACATTTTGAAGTTACAGAAGACATATCTCCATTCATTATAAATAATGTTTCTGTTTCAGAGGAAGATTTTTATAATAAATCAACCTCGGTTCAACAAAAAAGATGGAGTAGGTATGCAAGGGGTAAGTAGATTAGGAGATAATTGTAGTGGACATTCTTGTTTCCCTCCCAGAATTAATACTTCTGCTTCATTTAATGTATTTGTTAATGGAAGGGGGTGGCATAGGTATGGTGACACATGGGAAAATCATTGTTGTGGGATATATTGTCACGGTGGGGTATTAGATGATGGTTCTAATAGCGTATTTGTTAATGGGAAACGTGCAGGACGAGTGGGAGATTCTATCTCATGTGGCTCTGTGATTGTAAATGGAAGTACTAATGTTTTTGCTGGAGATTAACAATGGCAACAGGATATGAACAAATAAGACCAATTAAAGGTATATATCAATCCAGTGGGGATGTGATATTAGCAGAATTTACTGATGATGATTTTATATCAATAATTAATGGTGGAACTGGTGGTACGTCTAAGGCCGGTGCAAGAACTTCATTAGAACTGATACAATATACTGAATATAATACTTTTAGTGAATTTGAATCCCCAACAACATCAAGGTTATCATTAAATAATCAGGATGGTAAATTATATTATTCTTATAATAACACATGGAAAGAAATTGCTAATCTTACTAAAAGTAAACATTATACAGCCGAAGGGTTTGATGATGTTGAATCTTTTATATTTAATAATAGATTTATAACTTCTTATGATGACGGGACATTAACATTAGATATAGATGTTGTAGATATAACAGATAGACTAGATGTCATAGAAGGTGATGTTGATATAACAGGTTCTATATTAAACACAGTACAAGATAATATAGATTTATTATTAGATGGAGTTATTCCTGAATTAGATACACTTAAAGAGATAGCAACGTCATTGGGTGATGCTGTTGATATAAAAAATCAATTAGACATAGTGTCTAATGATTTATCAACAGAAGTAACTAATAGAACTGCGGCAGATGCAGTATTAACTACTAATCTTGCAACAGAAACTACAGATAGAACTGATGCAGATACAGTATTAACTGCTAATATTGCGGCAGAAGTAACTAATAGAACTGCGGCAGATACATTATTAACTACTAATCTTGCAACAGAAACTACAGATAGAACTGCGGCAGATACACTATTAACTGCTAGTATTGCGGCAGAAGTAATAGATAGAACTGATGCAGATACAGTATTAACTGATAGTATTGCGGCAGAAGTAACCAACAGAACAGACGCAAATACGTTACTAACTACTAGTATTGCAACCGAAGTAACCAACAGAACTACCGCGGATACTTTACTAACTACCAATCTTGCAACAGAAGTAACTAATAGAACTACCGCGGATACTTTACTAACTACCAATCTTGCAACCGAAGTAACAGACAGAACTGCCGCTGATACGGTAATAACCGATAATGTTGTAGTCATAACAGATAGATTGGATGTTATAGAAGGTGGTGTTAGTACAACCGGTTCTATATTAAATACAGTACAAGATAATATAGATTTATTATTAGATGGGGTTATCCCCGAATTAGATACACTTAAAGAGATAGCAACGTCATTGGGTGATACGGTTGATTTTAAATCTCAATATGACATTACCGTATCTGATTTATCATCATTAAGTACTAAAGTAGATGATATTGATGACCAATTAACAAGTTCAGAACAATTAATTAGTACAGTTATTGATTCTTTAAATAGTCTGTCTGGGGCGGTTTCTCCAGAATTAAATACATTGCAAAAAATTGCAGAATCGTTGGGAAATAGTGTCAATATAAAGGATCAATTAGATACAGTATCTACTGACCTTGCAACAGAAGTTACTGATAGAACTGCGGCGGATACAACATTAACTACTAATCTTGCAACAGAAGTAACAGATAGAACTGCGGCAGATGCGGTATTGACTACTAACCTTGCAACAGAAGTAACAGATAGAACTGCGGCAGATACATTATTAACTACTAATCTTGCAACAGAAGTAACAGATAGAACTGCGGCAGATACGGTATTAACTACTAATCTTGCAACAGAAGTAACAGATAGAACATCGGCAGATACAACATTAACTACTAATCTTGCAACAGAAGTAACAGATAGAATTGCGGGTGATACATTATTGACTGCTAATCTTGCAACAGAAGTAACAGATAGAACCGCGGCAGATACAACATTAACTACTAATCTTGCAACAGAAGTAACAGATAGAACATCGGCAGATACAACATTAACTACTAATCTTGCAACAGAAGTAACAGATAGAACATCGGCAGATACAACATTAACTACTAATCTTGCAATAGAAGTAACAGATAGAACTGCAGCGGATACAGTATTAACCACCAATCTTGCAACAGAAGTTACAGATAGAACTGCGGCAGATACTTTATTAACTACTAATCTTGCAACAGAAGTAACAGATAGAATAGATGCAAATGCATTAATAACTACTAGTATTGCGACAGAAGTTACAGATAGAATTGCGGGGGATACGATATTAACTACTAATCTCGCAACAGAAGTATCAGATAGAACTGCAGCGGATACAGTATTAACTACTAATCTTGCAACAGAAGTATCAGATAGAATTGCGGCTGATACGATATTAACTACTAATCTCGCAACAGAAGTATCAGATAGAACAGATGATGTTAATAATATATTATCAATTTTAAATAATTTTTCGTATGACGGACATGATAATAATATAATTAATGATACACATCCAACAGGATTGATGTTAGATAAACAAACGGGGAAATATAAGCCATCATTATTAAATATGGGGCATTTTATACCGTTTAAAAGAGAAAATAATGATGTAGATGATGTTAATTTAATAACTACATTTGATGGTAATGTTTTACTTAGTTCTACATTAAGGTTTTGGAAACATAATGGAGAACAAGATAACATATCATTTATTATTGTATAAATGATATGTTATTATAAATATATATAAATACAAAGGGGATATTATTATATGTCGGTTTCTATATTTAGAAAAGATTTTCTACAATTAGATGAATTTCATCATGATGGTAGAACTCATAAATCGCTACTTCCACAGTTAACTAATGATTTATTAAATAATGGGTTTAATGATGTTGGCCCAGTAATAACCAAAATAACACTAACAGATAAAGAACTTTCTAAATATATACATGAGTTTATATGTTATAATTATGATACTAGTCTTGATAATAGTGGCAAGGGTGCCTATGGTATAAAACCATGGGATCATCGGGGTCTTACTCCACATGCGCCACAAGGGATTTGGTGGACACCGAATCCGTCTTTAAACCCAGTATTTATAGACACATTTTATAATGAAACTAATAACATGATACGTTATTCCATTCCTGACATATTAGTATCTAATTTTAATATTTTTAAAGTTATGGAATGCACTTTTATTACTCCAACTTCAGTTGACAGTCAGACTAATAGTACAATTACAATTACAAATGATAATCATTGGACCACTATGGAACAAATGATTGTTGACTTGAATGCAGAATTAATAGATACAGAATTTAGTTTAGATGTTAGTACCTTTCCGTCAGTAGATAATGAGGAATTATATACTCAGCAAGATGTTATTGATGAGGCTGAAAAACATCTAATCACACATCCTGAGTTGGGTTTAAACAATCCTACAGACCTAACTCAATCAGTTATTGACAATTCATCCAACCCTGGCAACAATGTACCAATATCAATGGATGATGTCATAAAAGTTGCAAAGTTTGAAGGCGTTGAAGAAGGGAAACCTAAACCATCCAGTAATCGTAGTGAATTATGGGTATATACTACAGGAACAATTACTGACGAAGTTACTCCATTATCGTTATCATCCAAACATACAGGATTTCCCGATGATGTTGAGGAAATAGATGGTTTCGGTTCTGTTCAACAAATAGATATGGATGGTGATGATTATTCAATATTATTTATAGAACATACCAATATATATTTTAACAGTGTTTCGAATCATCCTAATTTATTAAGAAAAAATAATTGGTATGATTATATTAGTAATGAATTTCCACAATGTAGACAAAATGCAATTGGACAACTAAAAGATGGTTCTGTGACCATACGTGATACGTTTGGTGGTGATGTTATATGGAATTTAGATAGAATAAGTCAATATGAATATTTGGCAGATAATAGTATACAATTACCAAAAATATATCAAAAAACATGGGAAGATTCAAATTTAACACCACCATTAGAAGATTTAATGGGGTCTGTGTGGTATTATGATAATTTTAATAGTTCGTGGAAGAACCGTCATGAAGAATTATCAGGAACAGGTGTTTTTAGACTTGGACATTGGGATTTGCCAGAGGCGGCATCTCTTAATGGAACTAATGACGGTACTGATGCTGGAGATCATAGATTCTATGGTTCTCATAAAATATTTGGTCCAAATACAGAATTATTTTCATATTTAAATCCATATCCACATACTAATAAAGATTATACTTTAGGTGGTGTATATACATATAATACAGAATATGGAAAAAAGAATAATCCCATTCGTGGCACAACATTTGATTCTACTGACACTAATCGAACAGCACATGAGTATGACACTATTGGTGGTTTATTTGATTGGAATCCTGGATATCATGGTGTTGGTGATGTCGGTGAAGTTGTTTATAATAATGAATATGTTAAAATAAAAAAATGTATAACAACAGCAGATCGTGGAGTAGTGATGGGGGCTGTACCATTCACTTCAGATATTAGTTCTAATATCTCATTTCAAAACATTACCAAATATAAAGAATATGTCAATTCAATTGGTGATCGTCTCCATGATTTTTATATTATTGGAGATCATGAAAGTAATTTTTTTACTCCTGGTGTAGTAGAAAATGCAAATCAAGAGGTGATTTTGTCTCTTGGATTGGGTGGGTTAAGTGATGTTAATCAACCATATGGATTGCAATTAGGAGATGTGTATATTTTACATTTTCAAACTGTTAATATTTTAGATAATACTCATTATACTTCTAGAGTAAAATTAAATGTAAAAGATGTAAACACACAAATGTTGGTTGACGATTTATTTATAAAATTATTGGATACAAATTTTGCAAATACATCAGCTGGATTATTTTCAATAGAAAAGTCTGACATAATAGAATCTGCAATTAATATTGTTTCTAATAAATCAGAATATAAATTTCTTGGAGTTGGAATCAATGGTAGTTTAGAGCATTGGTCGTATGATTTAACTACCTTTTTAACTGATATTAATCGTAATGGATATTTTGATATTACATTTACCCAATCAGTTCCAGATGAAAAGTTTTTAAGGAAAGAACCTGTTACTATTTCTATAAATGTAGATTATGATAATCTTTTTGATAATACAGATCCGGACAATCCTGTATTAACACCTGACTCGGTTATGAATAATATTGTAGAAACTATAACATTAAGTTCAAATTGGTCTAGCAACATTACTATGAATGTATCATCATCAACAACCACATTGGAATTGTACATCAATACTAATTTATCTACTATAACAATAGATCCTAAAACTACTAATACAGATGCAACTGTCTCTGAAATTATAATTAATAGTAACGTGAGTCCGTATAATAAAGATATTGGAGGATTTATATCAGATGATTCTGGATTAAGATTTTCTCCAGCTAGATATTCTATACATATGGTTGGTGGGGTACCAACAAACACCACATTAACAGATAAAGTAATTGATTTTGTGTCAAGGAACAAAGTTATTGGTTATGGTACGTTATCTACATGGAGTGGTGTGTCTGGATTAGATACATATGTAAATGGATATATACCTTCAATTCGTTTAGGACCATTTGATAGAGATACTAATGGATTACCAATTGATGGTATGATGGGTGGTGAATCTTTGGAATTTAAATTTACTAAATTAGTTAATGAATCACTAGAGACACCATGGACAGATACAAATGATGGATTATCATTTAATGTTATGTTTACCGCTGATAATAACATGACATTAATTGAGATGTTAGTATCAATAAAAAGTACATTAGAATCTGAACAATATATTAAAGATTATATGAATGTTATTATAAATGGGTCATTTATAATATTAGAATATAATAATTCATCTAGTGCATATATGGTTCGTGGTAGTAGACCTCCAAACAATTATGGGTTTTTAAATATTCCATCTCATTATTGGTCAACGGTATTGGGTATTGACTCTGATATAATAAGCAAATATAATATAGATAGTATATTATCTGATGGTGATGTATATACTAGTGACGACACTAGTATATTTAAAGTTGGTCATAATTACGGAAAGGTTGTATATGGTATTGATTATAATGCCATATTGAAATCGGATATTACAAATATAGGAGTCGATGGTACTACATCTGAAAATTATAAATCTCCAAATTTTGATATTTCAATAGACTTTATTACAAGGGGTGTGCGTACTGAAGATCCGTTGGATGTAGGATTTCAAGAAGTATCACCATATGTTATTAGTGGTGAGAGTAAAATTCAAATACAATTTCCATATGCGATAGATATTGGTACAATGGCTAATTCCCCCGCAGTAATTGGAGGTCATTATTACTCCCCATTAGAAACTTCATTAATGCAATACAATAGAACTAGTTGTAAATATCCAGATAGTTATAAACAACATGTATTAATGCCGGAATATCAACGTAGGTCAAGAGGACCATATGAGGGGTTTAGGGATACTTTACAAAAAAATCATCCAACATTATCAAATACAAGTGATAATAATGATGATATATCAACTTGGAAAGGTGCTAGCAATTGGACATCTTTAGCTGATTTTACTAGTTTTAATAAAATAAATGATTATTCTATTGGTCCAGTTGTATTAGAAAGTGATTCATCCTCATCATTATCAGGATTAGATGGCAAACAAGAGTTTAGGATTAGATTTGATGTTGTAGATGGAGAAGAAGTATCTGATACTTCACCATTAATTCATGATTCTCATAAAGATATACTTAATAATGATACTAATAGATTATTTAATGCTAAAAATATTGTTAAAAATTATACATATTTGCAAGTAAATATAGCTACAAAATATCAATTAAAAGGTGATGGATCTGTACAGGGTATCACTTCAAAATCTAGAACGTCTAATGCAACACGAATTGTTAGACCTTCAGGATATCTTGGTGCTATACGTCCACAGTTTTTTAATTATAGTAAAAGTCAATCACACGTGATTACAAGTAAAACTAATAGAATTGAAAATGATAGTAACATTAAGTCTATTATTAATATTAATGACGCTCGTGTTGGTTGGAGAGGAATTGATTGGTCATTAAATAACATATCTGCTATGAAACGTAGTTATATTTTTCAAAATGATACGAATTTAGATAATAAAGACACTATAACATATTCGTTAGATAATGAGACTGTTAAATATTCACAGGGAGTTCTTAATGATGGTGAATATAAATGGGAAAATTCTTGGATGACAGGTTCTTCTCACGAATTAGTTGGAGATTTGAAATATAATACTGAAAATGAACGTATGAGTCGTGGGTGGTTTAAACGGAGTGGTAAAAACGATATTGAATTTGTTGGACAATACCCAATGAATTATCAATTAACCATATTGAATCATGGAATATCGTTATATGTAACAGATCAGGGTGGTACTCATAATGATGATGATTTTGCATGGTTTATAGTTCAACGACACGTAGATCAAGTAACAGGTGAACCAGATTTTGCAAGTGCATCACAACCACTTCACTGTGTTTATATGTCAACAAAACCTAACTTATTGTGGTCAGATTTTAAATCATATTTCACTTGGTCTGGTGATAGCAAAACTGGTGTTAATGTTGATGACTCTGTTTATTATCATGGGTTATATAACAGAAGTGGTGAAATAGTAAATAATTTTTGGATAACAGAACAAACAAATTCAGAAAATCCAGAAATAGATATAGATTTACAGTCTAGATTTAAACGGTTTGTAGTAAGGGAAACTGATGTTGTCAAACCATGGGATAGCCATTTATATGCTGGGATAGATACTATTGATTCACACGCTATTATTAATCCATTGGAACAATTATCATTTACAGAGGAAGGTAAACTTATTATAAACTTTGCAACTAGAATATCAAACCAAAGAGTAATATATGGAACTTCAGAATTAGATATGTTTGCGTTTACTGATGCTGGTTCTATTGGTGAAGATGCTTATACTGAATCTGTTAGATATGGTTCTGATAAACAAAGAACTTATAAAGGATTATCATCCACAAGACCATATGGGAATGGTATGAGAGTACTATTTTTAGTTGATGGATATGGTATTCAAGATACTGTTGGGTTTTCTGTAAATTAATATGGATATTAAAATACCTATTAAAGTAATTGACGATGCAAGTGGAAATTCAATTGGGTTTTCAGAATATCAAGTTGGTGATGCTGTTGGATTAGAACATGGTGGTACCGGATCTACTAATATTACTGATGCTAAAAATAATTTAGAATTAGCAACCGTAGCTACTACTGCTAGCTATAGTGATTTAAACACTAAACCCATGATTAATATTAATAGGTATGATATAACTACACCGTCTAATATATGGGTAGTAAATCATAATAAAAATACTACATCATTTCAGTCGGAATTATTTGATTCAGAAGATAATAGATTTTTTGCAAAAACAGTAAAAACTGATGCTAATACGTTTACTGTTTTTTTAACAGAAAGTATATCTGGACACATTGAAGTGGTCTTTAATGGGGAAACATTATATAACCAGAGTTCCATTTAATTATATATAACCTAAATATTACTGTTAATAGGTAAAACGGAACACATAATGACAAATTTTATAAAATTTCATGGATTGAGTTTATCTGATAATTCTTATATTGAAAACTTATCTATAGAATCATTAGTCTCTGACCCTATTGATCCATTATCACAAAGATTATGGTATAATAGTACAGAACAAGTAATAAAATATTCAGAAATAATTGATAATGTTACAACTATACGTAATATTGTCAATTCTTATGAATTAAATATAATAATTACTACTATTAATGATGCAATATCAACAGAAACTACCGATAGAATTGCGGCAGATGCGGTATTATCAACCAACCTCGCAACAGAAGTAACCGATAGAATTGCGGCAGATGCCGTATTAACTACTAATCTTGCAACAGAGACAACTGATAGAATTGCGGCAGATACTCTATTAACTACTAATTTATCAACAGAAGTAACCGATAGAACTGCGGCAGATGCCGTATTAACAACTAATTTAGCAACAGAGACAACTGATAGAACTGCGGCAGATGCGGTATTATCAACCAACCTCGCAACAGAAGTAACCGATAGAACTGCGGCAGATGCAGTATTAACTACCAACCTCGCAACAGAAGTAACCGATAGAACTGCGGCAGATGCCGTATTAACTACCAATCTTGCAACAGAAGTTACAGATAGAACTGCGGCAGATGCCGTATTAACTACCAATCTTGCAACAGAAGTAACCGATAGAACTGCGGCAGATAATGCTTTACAGAATACAATTAATAACGCATTGGATTTAAAGGCCGATACTACGTATGTAGATAGTTCAATATCGGATTTAATTGGATCTGCTCCAGAAACGTTAGATACATTAAATGAGTTAGCAGCAGCTCTTGGTGATGATGCAAATCATGTGACTACCATGACTACCTTAATTGGTACTAAGTCAGATATATCATATGTAGATTCCGCAGTTAATACGTTAACCACTAATCTTGCAACAGAAGTTACCGATAGAACTGCGGCAGATGCCGTATTAACCACTAACCTTGCAACAGAAGTTACAGATAGAATTGCATCAGATACACTATTAACTACTAATCTTGCAACAGAAGTTACCGATAGAATTGCGGCAGATGCGGTATTAACTACTAATCTTGCAACAGAAGTTACCGATAGAACTGCGGCGGATGCGGTATTAACCACCAATCTCGCAACAGAGACAACTAATAGAATTGCAGCAGATACACTATTAACTACTAATCTTGCGACAGAAGTTACCGATAGAACTGCGGCAGATGCCGTATTAACTACTAATCTTGCAACAGAGACAACTGATAGAATTGCGGCAGATACTCTATTAACTACTAATCTTGCAACAGAAGTTACCGATAGAACTGCGGCAGATACTCTATTAACAACTAATTTAGCAACAGAGACAACTGATAGAATTGCGGCAGATACTCTATTAACAACTAATCTTGCAACAGAGACAACTGATAGAATTGCGGCAGATACTCTATTAACTACTAATCTTGCAACAGAAGTTACCGATAGAACTGCGGCAGATACTCTATTAACAACTAATCTTGCAACAGAGACAACTGATAGAATTGCGGCAGATACTCTATTAACTACTAATTTATCAACAGAAGTTACCGATAGAACTGCGGCAGATGCCGTATTAACTACTAATCTTGCAACAGAGACAACTAATAGAATTGCGGCAGATGCTGCCTTACAAAATACTATTAATGATGCATTAGATTTAAAATCTGATATTAGTTACGTGGATGCTTTAGTTGGTAGTATTACAACTACGTTATTAGATTTAACAGATACTACTTTAACATCACCATCAAATGGACAAGTATTATCTTATGACTTTACAAATAGCAAATGGGTTAATACCGATTTACCACCACCATTAACAACATTATTAGATTTAACAGATACTACTTTATCAACACCAACAGATGGTCAAGTATTATCTTATGATACAGATAGTAATAAATGGGTAAACACAAATAGACCGGGAGTTGTTGGTTCATCTATTAATCCATTAGATGTTAATTCGGTTGTTGAGAGTTTTGTATTTGATGGTAATTTATCATTAACATTATCAAATCATATTAGCAGTTTAGAGAATATATTTGTTACATTTGATGGGTTGTTGCAACTTACCACAGAATATAATGTTGGTGTTAATACTGATATTTTAGTATTAAGTGGACAACAACCAATAGGAACAATAATAGAAGTTAGACATTTGATATCACCATCAATGGATAACACAACAGAATCATTTATATCTAACGGTGAAACATCATTTACATTATCAGAAAGTATAATATCAGATGTTGATATATTTGTTACATTTGATGGATTATTACAAGGACAATCATCATACGGAGTTAATGGTAACTCATTAACTTTAACTGAATCACAACCAAATGGCGTTAATATTGGTGTTAGGAAATTGTCATCATATATAATAACAGACTTTGATTCCATAGATGGCGGAACATATTAGGGTAATGGGAGATAACCAATCATGAGTCAACGAATAAGTATAAAATATATAAATCAATCAGGGGCAGTCGATGGCGAGGCATTAGTATATAATGCGTCATTAGATGAATGGGTACCACAAGCACCAGAAGCTGGTGGATTGGTAAATTGGACAGAAACAAGTGGGCATATATTACCCAATACGAATGATACTTATGATATAGGTTCATCTGCATTGAAAGTGCGTGACATTTATATGTCTGGTAGCACAATACACTTAGGAGATCAAAGCATATCGGCAGATGCAGATGGTATAAAGATGCCTGCCATAAAGATAGGAACAGGTGGAAATGAAATAAGTTTAACTGCCAGTTCAGATGGTAAGTTAGTACAAACTGCAAAAGTTGGTGGTGTTGCACAAGCACCCGTTACATATACAATAGATGGATTAGATGATACCAATATAACAACTCCTGTTGCCGGGAATGTTTTATCATATGATGTCGGTTCTTCTAAATGGATCAATTCAATTCCGATAGATGCGTATACTAAATCGGAAGTTGATGCTGCGGTATCTGGTATTGTTGATGGCGCACCCGAAACCCTCAACACCTTGAATGAATTAGCAGCTGCATTAGGCGATAATGCAGATCATGTAACCACAATAACCACTTTGATTGGTACTAAGTCAGATGCATCACATACACATGATTTAAGTAATTATGATACATCGGCACAAGTGGATGCTAAGATAAGTGGGTTGGACAGTGGTGGTGGAGCGTCGGTGGTTATATCCGACACGGCACCTTCGAGTCCTAGTGCTGGGGATTTATGGACTAACTCAAGTACCATGGCACTCAATATATTTTACGTTGATAGTGATTCCTCCCAATGGGTCGAATTAAATCAAACAGAAATCGCTTTGGCAGGAGTATATACATCTGCTCAAGTAGACACTAAAATAGATGAAATCCCTATAAAGAAACTCCCTGATGTTCCTACTGTCTTAAATGTTTCGACTGTGTTGGATTCGTTTGACATGGTTATGGACTCATGTAAATATATTGTTAAAGTGAAGTCTGATACTGACAAGTATATAACTGAAATATTATTACTTCATAATGGAGTAGATGCATTTATTACGGAGTATGGTATTATTGATACTTCAACGGATTGGGTTACATTATCTTCTAGTATTGTAGGAAGTAATGTAGAACTGTCTATAATTACTACTGATAATGCGACAGTAGAACTAACTAAAATAATTTAACAGAGAGAACACTATGGCTATAACATTCCCCTTAAATCCATCAAATGGTGATACACATATAGAAAATGGTATAACATTTGAGTATAATAGTACATCAGAGTCATGGAAGAAACAAATTTCTGTTGGTACATTAGAAGCGAATACATCCACGTTTTCAGTCACTTCTGCTGTCACTGAAGAATTCAACAGGACATTAGGTTCTGGTGTATCAACTGATTTAACGTTGACTAACGATCATAACGATAAAGCATTAGTTCATGCCAAGAAGTTTGTTCCTGGTGATGATGTAACGGATATCAATTGGGATTTTGATACAGGTGATGAGTCGCAATGGAACTTCCTTTCTGACAAGATAGAGTTTGTAGATGGCAAGGTTCGATTGAAAGGCGTTGAGTCGGGAACAAATATCATAGATATTCAGTGTGGTCAGGGTCATACTATGGCTTTAATGGATGATGGTACTGTGTGGGGTGTGGGAAGTCATGGAAAAATAGGAGACGATGACACAACGGCGAACACAACTTCTTGGGTTCAATCTGATATAACAGATGTAACGTATATAGCTTGTGGTCAATGGAACACAATGGCTATAAAGTCTGATGGTACTGTGTGGGGTGTTGGTGATGGTGGAGCGTATGAGTTAGGTAATGGGATGAACAGTCATCAATCAAGTTGGGTATTATCCAATATAACGGGATTATCGTCAATATCTTGCGGAGAAAGGGCATCAATGGCTTTAAAGTCTGATGGTACTGTATGGGGTGTTGGCTATAATCTCCAGGGTCAGTTGGGAGTAGGAAATAATCAACTGGTTACAAATTGGACACAAAGCGGAACTTTAACTGGTGTGACATCTATATCAATCGGTAACAGTCATAGTATGGCATTAATGACTGATGGTACAGTTAAGGGTGTGGGTTATAATGGCAGTGGCCAGTTAGGTAATGGTAATACAACCTCACAAAATTCTTGGGTTACATCTAACTCAGGGGGTTTAACAGGAGTATCATCTATATCTTGTGGTGAGGGTCATACTATGGCATTAATGACAAATGGTACAGTTAAGGGTGTGGGGTCAAATGGTTCAGGAGCGTTGGGCACTGGTAATACAACCACACAAAATTCTTGGACTACAAGTTCAATTACAAATGTATCATCTATATCTGCTGGCAAAAATTTCTCTATAGCTTTATTATCCACGGGTGATCTATATGGTGTGGGTTATAATAATCCTGGTGGGGTTGGTAATGGAGATTGGCAACCTCATAGTTCTTGGGGAAATGTATTAACTGGGGTATCAATGATAAGTGGAGGGACAGGAAATTCTATGCATTCGATGGCACTAATGATGGATGGTACAGTGCAAGCTACTGGATCTAATTATTACGGAGAGTTGGGTGAGACTTCTGTCAACGGTAGCTATACAACGAATTTTCTTACATCTGGAATCCAATCAACATATAATATATCACATCAACCTTCTGGTACAGTTGATTCGGTTTCATCTATATCCCTAGCAAATACAGCTACGATTAATTCCTTAGCAATAACAGAGAATAAACCAACTGGAACTGATATAAAATATGCTCTATCATTTGATGGCAAATCCACTTGGAGAGTTCCATCCGGAGTCATTACAGATATAACAACAGAAGGTGTTGATGCAACTACTCTAGCAACATACGATTTTACAGGATTTACAGGAACAACTCTTGATATACAATCATATCTAACTACAACAGATACTTCTGTTTCACCAGATATAGATCAAATTACGGTAGGATTAAGTCAAAATGGAACATATACACAAGTTGCAATAGATGGTGTAACCTTATTAGCAGCTGAATCAGGAACTAATACAGTCACCGTTACTAACTCTGAATCCACAGAAGAAACATATAACTTCATGGTATCGGTAGATGTACCAGAAACTATAACAGTAGATGGTATAGTAGGAGCAGCAGGAGCAGCAGGAGCAGATGGTACTGATGGTGGTGCATTAGTTCATTGGACAGAAACTGCAAATGGTAATATACTGCCCAACACAGACAACTCACACGACATAGGTTCTGCTGAATATAAAGTGAGAGACTTGTATGTATCAGATAATTCTATTTGGGTTGGCGATCAACACAAAATAGAAATTGATGCAACAGGTAAAATGAAGATTCGTAAAAGGAAGAAGGATGTAGTGCCTGCTTCTATTGCAACAGCCGGTGGAGATCAAGCGGCAGCATTAACACATGCTGGTGTTGGTGCGGTGCAAGATATGAAGATGCACCATTGGATTAATTATATGAGAACTATTGGTAATCCGAATGCAGGAACACATGATGTATTTGATTTCAATAATACAGCAGAAGTAGAACCTGATATAACACTTGATTCA
>Ga0209661_1000623_pt1 | contig 18655 bp, 29 predicted proteins | sample SaaInlV_120m_DNA_2_FD_184660 | JGI IMG/M metagenome (GOLD analysis project Ga0209661, IMG submission 184660) | Marine microbial communities from expanding oxygen minimum zones in the Saanich Inlet - SI072_LV_120m_DNA (SPAdes) (version 2) | ecosystem: Environmental > Aquatic > Marine > Intertidal... | reverse complement strand
TTCTATTGGACCTGCACCTGAAAATTTAATTGATAAAATTACTGGTGATTTGAAATTATTGTGATTTACTGGGAATAAGATATTAACAGTATTATTCAAAAAACTTCATGAAAAAACAGACTAAGGGGATTTTGGCATTTGCTTTTCTCGGTGGACTCATGTTGACTTCTGGTGTTCTAATTGCGATTCCTGGATTTGATGAAGAAGTGGATTATGCTGCAATGAATGATCCTGAAGTTACCATTACTGGAACTCCTGCTGATAATTTCCCTGATGATCAAAGAACCACTTTTTGTAGTTCTGGTGGTGATGCTAAGTCAACAAAATATGTTACTGAATATTTGATTCCAACTGAATGTACTAATCCATTAGCTATTACATCTGATTATGATGGTAACGCTTGGTTTGCTGAAACTAATACTGGAAATTTGGCAAAATTTGATCCTATTACTGAAACTTTTACTGAATATGATAATCCCACATGGCCTAATGGTGGCCGTTCAATGATGTGGGGAATTGATTATGCTCCTGACGGTTCAGTTTGGTTTACTGATGAAACCTATGATTCTATTTGGAAATTTTCAACTATTGATGAAAAATATGAACGATTATCTTATCCTACTTCTGGAGGTGATTCTTTGCCTCAGAGATTAACTATTGAAGGTTCTCAAATTATTATTAATGATTTTACAGGAAACAAATTAACTATTTTAGATGTTAATCCTACGGAAGATGATGTAAACTATCTTAGTATTCCATCTGCCATTGATGATTCTGTAACTGCTGACTTTGCGTTAGATGCAAATGATGACATTTGGTATACTAATTGGTTATTTCAGCAAGGTGGATTTTTAGTTAAATTTAACCAAAATGATTATCGTAATGATGTATCTGATTCTGGTGAACAATTTTTACCTTTAATTGATTACATTAGTGCATATGCGTTACCTGTACAGTTACTAACTCCTAATGGAATAACCTTCTCTGATGATGGTCTACTTTGGATAGCTGATACCACTTCTTCATCCTTCTTTAGTTTTGAACCTTCTACTGAAAAATTTATTCAATATGTTACGGCTGAACCTATGTTTGAGACATACGGTAACCAAACAGGTATCATCAAATCTCCTATATCTCGACCTTATTGGATTGAAAATGATAATCAGGGAGGACTTGTATTTAATGAACAAACTGCAAATAATATTTCTGTAATGAATCCAAAAACACAATCTCTTGTAGAATACCATGTACCTTCAAAGAATCCTAATTGGGGTGATTGCAATTCAGGTACTGAAGTTTTAGATAACTGTGGAATTGCACAAGTTTTTGATTTTGCAGTATCTGGAGACAAAATTTGGTTTACTGAATGGGTTGAAAATAAAATTGGTGTTGTAGATACTTCTGTATCTTTACCTCTTAATATTCAATTTGAATATGATGTTTTGAATATTACTTCTAATGATTCTGCAACATTTCATTTCATAATTAATTCTGAATTTGAAAATGATGTTCTAGATCTTTCATCTGTAATATCTACAACTCATGATTTTTTAACCGTTGAACTAATTCATGACTCTGTTGAAACTTTTGAATTAAATTCTGATAATCCTGTTGCAATACATGTTAAGATTTCAGCTTCAGATGATGCGTTACCTGGAACATACAAAATTTTACTTGGTGCAGAATCTTCTGATATTACAATTGGTAAATTCCTTACAGTGATAATAGAGTGATATCTGATATTGATTCACAAATAGGAATCTCTGTTTATACTACAAAATTTCCTGGTATTGGTGGTAAAATTAGAATTAGTCCTGAGGACTTTGAAGTTTCTGAATTAATTTCTAAACATGCTACACATTCTATAACTGACGAAAGTGGTTATGCTGTTTACAAACTAAAAAAGAAAAAAATTGATACTAATCATGCCTTATCTGGAGTTTTTCGAAAAACTGGTGTTCGTTTAAAGTCTCTAGGACTAAAAGACGCTTCTGCTGTAACTGAACAATATGTTGGTTCACCTCATAAGGGTAAGCCAATTGAAGATTTTTCCACTGAAAAATACTCTCTTACAAAAATTGGATTTACCAAAAAACCACTGTCTAAAAAAGATATGATTGGCAATAATTTTAAAATTCAAATTTCTGATTGCTCTGATGATTTATCCTCTTTTAATGAACATAATCATGTTTTGAATTTCTATGGATATCAGAGATTTGGTTCAAAAAGACCTGTTACTCATTTAATTGGAAAGGCAATTCTACACAGAGATTTTGATATGGCTGTTGACTTGATTTTATCTTTCACTTCCTCATATGATTCAGATGAAAATTCAGAAATTCGTGAAAAACTTTCAGATAAAACAAATTATGAAAAATATTATGACCAAGTTCCATCTCAAATGGATATTGAAAAAATTGTTTTAAAAGAAATGATTGATCACGACGATTCAATTCGTGCTATACGTGCAATTCCATTATCTTTGAGACGATTTTACATCCAAGCATATCAATCATTTATTTTTAATCTATCTCTTAGTTCTGCATTTTTAGACGGTGAGAATTTATTTGAAGCTAAATCTGGTGATGTTTGTTATGATTCTAAAAGTATAATTGGAAAATTTAAAGATGGTGTTGAACAATATTTGTCATTACCTTTTGTTGGTTATTCGTATTATAAAAAAACAAGATTTGATCATCAAATTTCTAAAATTTTAATTCAAGAAGAAATTACTCCAAAAGATTTTTTCATTAAAGAAATGCAAGAAGTTAGCAGTGAAGGTGGATTTAGACAAGCTTCAATCCACTGTTCTGATTATCTTTCTAATGAAAATCATGTTGAATTTTCATTATCTCGTGGATCTTTTGCAACAATTTTGTTGAGAGAGATTATGAAACCTATTGATCCTATTGCCGCAGGATTTTGATACTGTTATTTTTTTAAAATTCTCAATACACTGCCAATTCCAATAATTATGATTCCTCCAATCATTATCTGAATTCCATATGTGATCCAATCTGGATTGGCATACATGAAAGATGATTCTGGACCTACTATTGATTGTCCTTGAAGATCAAAAATTAAGCCAAAAATGAATGAAATTATGCCAATTCCAATAATTGAATATCCTTTACTCATGACTATTTTGTTTAATTTTCATTAAAAAGGGTAAACAGAATTGATACTTTGAGCAAATCATTTTTGGATTCTGTCTTTAATCATTTTCTCATGACTAGATAAAATGTACGACTGGAATGGTCAATCTGAATCCACTGGGCACAAATATCTTGGTTTAATCTTATTTGCTTCATCTGCTTTATTGGCTCTATTACTATTCCTTATTTTTCATCCTCAAATTGATGCTATCAATCGAGAATCCCCAATTCTGATTAATTTGATGTTTTTACCTGCAATGGCTGTTGGATTTCTATATGGCATTAAAATTACAAAACGAGCTGTTAATCCAACAGAAATTCGTAGTCCGATTAAAAGATCAATTGTCAAAATATTCTTGTTCTTTTTTGTAATGGGTGGTATGTTCAGTTCTGTAAATTTTGCGATTAATGGCGGAAGTGTAATGCCTGATGTGTCTATTTTTGAAGATGGATTATTAACTTGGGTGCAAACATTTGTAATGGCAAATGGTGGTGCCACATTTCTTATTATTTCCAGTATTATGTTGATGGCTGCTGCAACAAAACGAATTGTAGGTTTGGATTCTGGATTTTTAAATAGATTTGTTTCATCTGCTAGTACTTTTGTCTTTGTTACTGTTCTTGCTTTAAGTTTTACAAAATCTGATCCTACTTCTTCTGGTATTTTCTTATATACTTTTTACCAAGCTGGTATTGTTGGTGGTGCATTTTTTGCAATGAATAGATTGACTAAAGATAAGAATATGGTCTCTGATTTTGCAAATGGTTATTAATTTTTATTTTATATACACTCTTAATTTCTAGTATGTTCATGTATAATTATGGGATTGATGAATAAAATTAAAAAAAGTCTTGAATTAAAACAAAATACTCCTAGCTCAAAATCACTTAAACTCACTCAGAAAAAAATACTAAAGTTAAAAAAACAATTTGAATTAAATACTAATAATCCTAAAATTTTAATTGAATTATACAGCTGTTATGTCGAAATTTCTGACTTGGATAAGAAAATAGAATGTTTGAAAAAATTATCTGATATTTCTCCTAATGATTTTTACCCTTTACAACAACTTGCTGATATTTACCTAAATGAATTAGATAATGCAGAGAAGGCTCAAATTTATCAAAATAAAGCAAATTCTATTAAAAATGATTTTTAGATTAATTTTCTAAATCTACATAAATTCCTGAGATTTCATTGTTAATTCTATCCCAGTATATCTCACATCCATCTGTTTTGAAATCATTTGCTTTGCATTCATTGAAATGTGCTGTGTTATCTCTTGACATGTTATCTGCATATAGGACATCTTCGCCAATTAGTACCCCTATTACTAAAACTGCTACTAAACTTGCTGAAACTAGAATCATGGAATATCCGACTTGCCTCATATTTTGGGATTTCTTCATTTATGTGGAATCAATAAGGCTTGAATTTAATCTTTTCAAGTCTAGATTTGTTTTTTAGATCTTGCCACTAGACCTTATTTTCCGATAAAAAGAAAAGAAAGTACTTTGAAATACATTTGATGAGCATTCAAATTCTTCAATATGAGTTTCTTGGACCTATTCCAATGTCTGAATGGGGTCCTCCTATGGAAAAATTAGTTTATTTGATTTTATCCAGAAACAAGGATAAATTTGATATTCTTTATGCTGGTGATTGTCAAAAAACTGAAGAAAAGTCATTTTTTACATCTCATGATCAATTCCAATGTTGGCTTAAGCAATCTGGATCTGAACAATCTTTGTATCTTGCAATATTGCCTATGTTTGAATCCAGTGATGAAAAAAGACGTAATGTAATTCAAAAAATTATTTCTCAATACAAACCGCATTGTAATTCTGATGATATCCCTGAGTCTAAACCTGATTATGTTGTAAGGGCTTCAGAGGAATCAGATAAGGATTCAGAGGAATCTGACAAAGATGAATGATGAATCAGACAAAGATCCAGATAAGATTGCTTGTGCGTGTTGTGGCCACGAAATGAAATTAGAAAAGGAACTTCAAAAATCTAATCTATACCGTTGTAGCAGTTGTGGGATTAGTGATACTAGACTTAATTCTTAACTTTGTTTTGTACATCGAATAATTGTAAAGTTAGTAAATCTAATGCCTTTTTCATATGTTGAAATTCATTAATTGAATGCATTTGCCCTTCTACTAATGCTCTCATAATTTTAACTGAATTTTTTTGATATTCGTCTGCTGCAACAATTTCCATTGCATTTAATTTTGATAATAGATTATCTAAATCTTTGATCATTTCATCTGATGGTTTATGTTTATCCACGTATATCTTGATTCTTTTTCGTATATGAATTATTATGATCACATTACGGTTAATACAAAATACATAAAGCTGGTGTGATGAACTACTAGTATGGGATTCAAAAAAGGTATTGAGAAATGTGTAGAATGTGAGAAAAAAATGTCTGAAGATCCAAATGAAACAGGTATGTGCAGTAAATGTGGTTCTGGTGCAAGAGTTGACTCAGAAATACAAAAGGAATTAAATGATTTAGGAATAATTTAATAGATTTACAATAAATCCTCATCAATTTCTTGAATTGGATTCATAAATTGTAGACATGTGCACGTTGGAATTTTACATTTTCCTAATTTTATCATTAATTTACTTTCTTTATCTGGAATATGAGCTTCATCTGTGTGGTGACATCTATTACAATTCATTTTCTTTCTTATGTTACCTCTAATCCTGTGGAACTAATACTGCTCGTGCATCTATTTTTGAATCTTTTAATTTTTGTAATGCCTCATTTGCTTTATCTAGAGGAAATGTTTCATAAATTACTTCAATTTTGTTTTCATCACATATCTTGATTACTTGTTCCATATCCTTTGTTGAACCTATCAATGTACCTCGAATTGTTTTTTCTTCAAATGCACTAAATTCTGGATTTTTGCCTACAGTTGCTATTACAATTATTCCTCCCTTCTTTACTGCTTTAATTGCAGTATCTGTTACAATGTCTGCTGGAGCAAATACAATTGCTGCATCTAACAACCCTTGTTTCTCTTTTAACTTGTTTAGAAATTCTTCCTGTTCTTTAGAAAATATCATTGTGTCCATGGCACCTAATCTTTTTGCAACATCCAGATGATTCTGTGTTCTGGAGAATGCAATAACATCACATTTTTCTATTTTGGCAAATTGTACTGCCATATGACCTACTCCACCAATTCCAAATATTCCAATTTTTTTATTTATTTTTGGTTCTGCAGCTTTAACTGCTTTGTATGCGGTAATTCCTGCACAAAATAATGGTGCTGCGTATTCTGATTTCATGCTACTTGGAACTTTTGTGGCAAAATCTTCTGTAACTGTGATGTATTCTGAGTACCCTCCTTTCAACGTCTCTCCAGTAATTTTTGATGATTCACAAAGATACTCTTTTCCTTCATCACAATATTGACATTTTTTACATGCTTCCAATAATGGAGTAATTCCTGCTCTATCTCCGATTTTAAATTTAGTAACTTCTTTTCCTATTTCAACTATTTCTCCAACTACCTCGTGTCCTGGAACAATTGGCAATGATGCTGGAATTCCTATATGTTTCCAGTCCCCTTCAATTCCATGAAGTTGTGAATGACATACGCCACATGCTTCTATTTTTAGTAAAATTTCATTTTCTCTTTCAATTTGATGTTTATCTATGATAGTTGATTTCAATGGATTTGTTTCAATTTTAGCACATTCTGAAAGTACCATTGCACGCATTTTTCCCATGAATCAAAAATTTTTTCATTAAATTTTAACATACTGTTTTGATTTTACTTCTAAATTATGTAGTCAAGATAAGATTTATTTTTAAAATAATATGTACCATGATATGGCTGATATTAGCTCCGAAGACCGTGAACGAATTAAATTATTAACTTTAATTTCTTCCTCTAAACATGAATTTGATAAATTATCTTTAGAACAATTAGCACGACTACAAGAATTACTTGAAAAAAAAGATTACAGTCATGACAAAAAAGCTGATAAATCAAAATCAAAATTTCTTAAAAGAATTAATGTTAGAATTTATGAATTGACTGAAGGTAAGGGAATTTGGTAATTATTTTTATCTCTAGGTACAAATATTCTAAAATCTATGATTAGTTATGGCTGAAAATAATCTTATTCATGAAACTAGTCCTTATTTACTTCAACATGCAGAAAATCCTGTTAATTGGTATGGGTGGAATGACGAGGCATTACAAAAAGCTAAGGATGAGAATAAACCCATTTTTCTAAGTGTTGGCTATAGTGCATGTCATTGGTGTCATGTGATGGCACATGAATCATTTGAAAATAATGATGTTGCTGATTTTATGAATGAACATTTTGTAAACATAAAAGTTGACAGAGAAGAGCGTCCTGACATAGATGATATTTATCAAAAGGCTTGTCAAATTACAACGGGTCAGGGTGGTTGGCCTTTAAGCGTTTTTCTTACTCCTGATCAAAAACCTTTCTACGTTGGAACTTATTTTCCTGTATTGGATTCCTATGGCCGACCTGGGTTTGGGAGTATCTGTAGACAATTGGCACAAGCATGGAAAGAAAAACCAAAAGATATTGAAAAATCTGCAGAAAGTTTTATTCATGCATTGCATAAAACCGAAAAAATTACTGTTCCTACAAAATTAGAGCGAACTTTGCTTGATGAAGCTGCAATGAATTTATTTCAATTAGGGGATCCTACATATGGTGGATTTGGTTCAGCTCCCAAATTTCCAAACGCTGCAAATATTTCATTTTTATTTAGATATTCTCAAATGGCTAATTTACCAAAATTTAATGAGTTTGCATTAAAAACTCTAAACAAAATGGCAAAGGGCGGAATTTTTGATCAAATTGGAGGTGGATTTCATAGGTATTCTACTGATACAAAATGGTTGGTTCCTCATTTTGAAAAAATGCTTTATGATAATGCTCTCATGTCTGTAAATTATTGTGAAGCTTATCAAATTACTAACGACCAATTTTATCTTAATGTTTTACAAAAAACTCTTGATTTTGTTTTACGTGAAATGACTTCTTCTGAGGGTGGATTTTATTCTGCTTATGATGCAGATTCTGAAGGTGTAGAGGGAAAATTTTACGTTTGGACTAAAAAAGAAATTAAAGAAATACTTGGAAGTGATGCTGATTTATTCTGTCTTTATTTTGATGTAACTGATGGTGGCAATTGGGAAGGAAATAGTATTCTTTGTAATAATCTTAATGTTTCCACTATTGCATTTAATTTTGGAATATCCGAAAAAGAAGTATATGAAATAATTAATTCATGTTCAAAAAAATTATTAGAAATAAGATCAAAAAGAATTTCCCCTGGATTAGATGATAAAGTTCTAGTCTCATGGAATTCATTGATGATAACTGCTTTTGCAAAAGGTTATCGAATTACAAATGATGTTAGGTATCTTGATGCTGCTAAAAATTGTATTGCATTTATAGAAAAGAATCTTTTCGTTGACGGTAATCTCTTAAGAACTTACAAAAATGGCACTGCAAAAATTAATGGTTATTTAGAAGATTACTCTTATTTTGTTAATGCATTATTGGATGTATTTGAAATTGAACCTGATTCTAAATATCTTAAACTTGCATTAAAACTGGGTCATCATTTAATTAATCACTTTTGGGATTCACAAAATAGTAGTTTCTTTATGACTTCTGATAATCATGAGAAATTAATTATTCGTCCAAAAAGTAATTATGATTTATCTTTACCTTCTGGAAATTCTGTTTCTTCTTTTGTAATGTTACGATTGTATCATTTATCTCAGGAACAATCTTTTCTTGATATTTCAATTAAAATCCTGGAATCTCAGGCACAAATTGCTGCTGAAAATCCATTTGGATTTGGATATTTGTTGAATACCCTTTCTTTGTATTTAGAAAAACCTATTGAAATTACTGTTATCAATTCTGAAAATTCTGAACTTTGTAAATCCCTGCTTAGAAATTATTTGCCTAATTCTTTTATAGTTACAATTCAAAATTCTGATCAATTAGCCAGTCTCTCTGAATACCCTTTCTTTAGTGGAAAATCTTTTGAAGAAAAAACTTCTGTTTTTATTTGTAAAAATTTTTCTTGCTCGTTACCATTACATACTTTAGATGAAGTAAATTCAAAACTTTAGATTTTTTTTAAATTCACGTCTATTGTACTTCCAACTTGTGGTCTACCCATACCATCATATCTTGATTTTGGCATAGATATTGTAATTTGTGTTTGTTGATATGATTTAATATTTACAGTTGGTTGTGCTTGTAAAATAGCTTCTAGTAGTGGCATTACTTGTTCTTTGGTTTCTGAATCTAATTTTTTAGAAACATTTTCTATAATCATTTGTTTTTGTGAAATTGGTTCTGTAGACACATTTTCAATTAATGTTAGTTGAATTATTTGGCCATTATCTACTATTTGTGTAATTTTGAATTCATTTATTGCAGACACTGATTTTCTGTATTATCTTTATGATTTATCTTTAACGAATTGAGAAATATAATGCAATCACTGCCGTTGCCACAGCTGATGAAACTCCTAAACCAAAAATAATTTTACTACCATCAATTTTCATACACTCGTTTTTTATAATTCAAATTAAACTGTACTGCTTTTTTAAATAACTTCATTTTGAATTCCCAATGAAATTTCTTTATATTTAGACTAGATCTATGCCTAGTTTTAATTTCTATTTACTTCTAGTTGTTTCGGTGATTGATTTTTTAATTAATGGTGCCTTATTTTTAATTATTTGATTGAATTCATCTATATCTTCTAGACTGGGACTTTGTTGTTGGTTTTGATATGCTTGTAGAAATCCTGAATATACACATCCAGTAATTATGCCAAATGCTGTGTCTGGAATTGATTTTACTTCTGGAAGAAAATTCTCTGCAATTTGCTTATATGATTCTGATTCGTTAATGTAATACTCAATTAAATTCTCTATGAATTCTTTATTCTCTTTTGATATTGCCATACTTGTAATTTGATTCCTAGTTTATTTAATTATCTTTTTTTTAAATGTGATAAACTTATGTAAATGATAATTTTATTTTGAATATTGTTAGAACGCCCTTCTCCTGAAATAAGAAAAATATTGAGACAAATTAAAAAACAAACTTTAGCTTTACAATCTATACGTCATCTTAATAAAATTCAAAAATTGATTTGGTTTGAAATGGCCACAAATGCCACTGGAATTAATGTTGGACGTATTTGTTGCAATAATAAACCAATTAACCTCACTGTGTATAATGTTGGAGATTCCATCTCTTCAGTATTACTTTGCAGTACTCACGCAAAACAAAAATATTTTTTAAAAGATATTTCTGAAATTAAATTGTTAGATGAAAAATTAGTTAATTCCCATACATTATAATTCTAAATTTACTTCTACGCCTAAGTTAAATTGTAATGTAAAAATAGTGTAATGATTTTCTTTAATTATGGATCTTAATGAAATACTTACGAAGGAAAGAGATTCTTTAAGGGATGAGAATGTAGAACTTCGAAAACGAATTAATGAACTAGAAACTTCTTTACAAAACGCATTAACTTTGCTTGAAAATAGTACTTGATGATATTATTTTATTTGTGCCTGATAATTTTTGAAAATATGATTTTTCAATAAAAGTTTACTAATCGCCTATTCCTGAATAATTTTCTTGACTATGTGGAAATTAGAGTTTGAAGATGGCTATTTTCGAATATTTGATTCTAAAAAATTGATTGCTGGTTATTTTGATCCTGACTATGGTGATCTTTCAAAAACAAAAAATCCTGAAGATATAATATTGTTAAAAATAAAAAATCATGAACTCGTTTTAGGTGGAATGATCATGATTCCTCTTGTTAAATTCAAATTATTTGACACTGATCTGAATACCACAATTACTGAAGTTAAGCAAAATGTTTCTCGTGTCTCTGAGCATTTACAAAAATGGGATACTTTTCTTTCTCAAATAAATAATACTTCTCATTTTGTTGGTATTTCTCATACCGATCAGGATATGTTAACCCTGACTTTTCCTGTAAAATTTTCAAAACCTACAATTCTTGAAAAATCTAATTTATTGGAAGAAATTTTACCTGTTTTGAATTTATTACAGAAATCTAACTTACTATAGTTGTAATGTTTTTTTGTTTATGGCATATGTTCTATTTTCCATTGTTCTGTTTTATTGTTACAATTGAACCATTCTATTTCTAATTCATTGGAGTCAAATTCACCTAATTCATTTTTAAATTGTTGGTTGCATTGCTCTTTCATTTTTTCAGAAACTTGGAGTACTTTTTGTGGTGATACACCTTGTGGTTCTTCAAATTTTTCTCCTCCAACATAATGTTTTATGCCTACTTTTGCTGTTTGAAATTCAACTAATCCTAAATTTTGGTATTCATATGCTTCTTGAATCAATGCATCTGATCTAATTTTAGCTGATTCATCTCCTGTTTTAATCCATTGAATAAATTGTAAATCACTTTCTAGTTGAGTTTCTGCTGAAATTTTTAACAGTGCAACTGAACTTTCAAATAATTCTGGTGGTGACAATTCATCATATTTTAAAATTATTTCTCTAAAATCATTTACATGATTTTTATAAAATTCTATTAGTTCCTCTTTTGAAACATCACCTTCATTCCATTTTGTTTTTTCAGAGTAAAACTGTCCTTGTATGTCTGAAAGTTCATTTTCAATTTGACTTAATTCATTTCCAAATTGTAATCCTTTTTGTTTTGTAATGTCTGTCGAATAATTATATGCAATAATTGAACTAATTATAACAATAGCAACACTGAGAATAATGATATTTTGAATTTTCTTTTTTTTCAAAGGTAATCTACGTAGTTTCCATTTTCGTCTAGTTTTAATTCAATATTGAATTCTGTACCGCTGATAAATGAATCATTTCTAGTTGTTCTTACTCTTGCTACAACTAATTCATAAGGCCATATTTCTACAACAATTTCTCCCACTTTGGTTTTTGGTGTTTCTGTGATCTCCATATCTTCACGTTTTACCCCATGTCTTTCTAGCATGTGAATTGAATGATCTAATAATGGCTCTGGATTATTGTAATTTAGTACCCATACTGTTCCTTCATACTCAATTTTCTGCAATTTGAAACAATCCTGATTTCCTCATATAACAATTATTCCCTTATCAATCCTAAATTAATCATTTAATTCTCTTTTATTGTTGATCTTGAAAATTTGTGTAAAATTATGCCCAAGAGAAGATCTTTTTAGTTTTATTCTCAATTCCAAAGAACATACCTAATGTTATTCTGTCTGAATTACCTTGAATTTTTTTTACTTCATGAAGATAATTTGGATTAATAATCACCAGATCCCCTGATTTGGATTCAATTGTATCCATTAGTATATTTTCTTTAATAATTGGATTATACCCGAATTCTATTTCTCTATACTTCTCTAATTTTTTTTCCCATCGTTTATTGTATATTGATAAATTTCCTCCTTTTTCTGTTTCTTGTAAATGTAAAATACATGATATCTGACTATTGATTTTTGATACTTGATACTCTACTCCTTCATATCTTACATTATCTTTGTGCAGTGGGATTGATTTGCCATTTTCGTGTCGTCTAATTGTGCATGATGCATAATTTCTTTGATTTTCTTTTGTTTCTGCAATTTTATAATTTGGAAAGCATTTTGATATTGTTGTTTTAATTTTATTAACTGGATTTTCTACATTCACAAAAATTTTTTTAAATACTTCATTTGCTTTTTCTGCATTATCAAAATATTTTTCTTTTTTTGTAGTATAATTCATTAAAAATGGACCAATATGATTAAATTTTTTTGAATCCCTTTCTATATTCATACTGGATATTTTTTTAATTATTTTTTTACAATCCTCTTTTTTTAAAAAATTCTTTATTATTATTGATGAATTTTCTCCATCAATTATTTTTTTAATGTCTTTATTCTCAATTTGATTTTTTGTAACAATTATGGATTTCCACAATTAGTATCCTGCAGCTCCTGAATGTGATACTTTTGCAATTAAATCTCCTTCTTGTGTTTTTGAATCGATTTCACATTTTAGAAATGCATTCACAATGAGGTTTTGAAGATTTTCCACTGTCCACTCTGTTTTGTTATCTGACAATCCTGGTAAATCTACTCCTGAAATAATGATTTTCACTGTATCTGGATATTTTTCAGAATTTCCATCTTTTCTATGTGTTACATTTAGTTGAAAACTTTCTGTTGAAATAATGCTTTGCCCGTTACCCCAAATTATGTCTGTCATTTTTTACTCTATCGTCTTCAAGTTCACTTTTGATATTTATGTAAAATTTTTTTTCTTGCTAGTGCTAATCTTCTTAATTTCTTATCTAAAATATCGTAATAATTTTAGGTGGATAATATGTTGTTAAATCATGACTGATGATGTTGAAAAAAACTTCTTTGACGTAATAGTTCAGTTAAAGGAAATTGATCCTGACGCTTACTATAAAGTTCTAAAAGAATTAGGATATGAAGATAATGAAAAAGAGACATAGTTTGCTGATTTATTGTAGAAAGATCTAAAAAGAACTATGTAAGAAATTATGGAATTGATAGAAAAAACTGAATCCTCGAAAGAAATTACTCCGAAAAAAGTACCTCGTTCATTAAATAATTTACTAAAAGTAGAAAAAGATTTGAAAAAAATGAATGTTGAATTAAAAAAAGTTGTAAAAAAAGTAAAAACCTTGGAAAAAGAGAATACTAAATTACAAAAGAAATTGGATAGGAAATAATTCTTAGCTATTTGCCTGTGTCAATTACATTTAATGTCATGGTGCTGACTACTCTTGATAGTTTTCTAATGGTAGCTACAACTTTCTCAAATCCTTCTTGATTTTCTGTTTCAATTTCAGCAATTACGTCATATGCACCAAAAGTCAAGTATGCATTACTGATAATGGGCATTTGTTTTAATTCATCAACAATATATTCTTCAGCGCCTAAATCGCAATTTAATAAAATGAATCCTTTATGCATTACTTTACCTTAAATTAACTACTAACTTCTTGTCTTTAAATTTTTGTACTATTACCATCTACTGCGTCCGCCATAGCTATTTTTGCCATCGCCACTGTCTTTTCTTTTACTTCCTCTGTCATCTCTGGTGTTTCTGCCGTAACCTCCGCCACCGCCTCTGCCGTAACCTCCGCCACCGCCTCTACCTCCTCTGGAGTAGTTGGATCTTGATCCGCCACCACCGCCATATCTTCTTGATGATGATTGTCGTTTTAATGGATCTGGAATTGAAATTTCAATATTCATTTCTTGATTAAGATCTCTTAATGGTACTTTGATTTGACGTTTAATTATATTCCAATCTCCTACTGATGAATATGATACAAATGTAATTGCTCTACCTTCAGTTCCTGCTCTTGCTGTTCTACCTATTCTATGAAAATATGCCATTTCCTGATTTGGCACATCATAATTAACTACTAGTTCTACTCTTGGTACGTCTATTCCTCTTGATGCTACGTCTGTTGCAACTAGGATGTCTGCTTTACCGTTTCTGAATTTTGCCATTGATTGCTCTCTTCTACTTTGTGACATGTCTCCTTCTATTGCAACTGCATTGTATTTTTCTTGATGAAGATACTTTGCAACATCTCTGGTTCTGTATTTTGTTGAACAAAATACTATGCTTTGACCTTTTAACGGTTTAATGAAATCAAGTAAATATTTGAATTTGTCTCTATCTTTAATTACTAAAAATGATTGGTCTATTCCTTCTCCACTAAGATCATCTGCATCTAACAAGAATTGTTTTGGATTGTGTAAATAATCTTCTCCAAGTCTCAAAATTGCTGTTGGCATTGTTGCTGAAAACAATGACATCACTCTGTCTTCTGGTGATAAATCTAAAATAAATTGAATGTCATCTACAAATCCCATGTCTAACATTGTATCTGCTTCATCTAATACGATGTGCGTTACATCTCCTAACTCTATTGATCCTCTTTTAAGATGATCTATGAGTCTGCCTGGAGTTGCTACAATAATTTCAACTCCTCTGTGTAGGGCATCTAATTGAATTCCCATTCCTTGTCCTCCGTATACTGTAGCAATTTTAATTCCAGTATGCTTGCCCATTTTTTTAATCTCTGTACTAATTTGCATGGCTAGTTCTCTTGTTGGTGCCATGATTAGTCCTTGAATTCCTTTTTTTGGTGTAATGTCGTTTAACATTGCTAGTGCAAATGCTGCTGTTTTACCTGAACCTGTATGAGCTTGTCCTACAACATCTCTTCCTGATAATAAAACTGGAATTACTGCTTCTTGTATCTCAAATGCTTCTTCAAATCCTTGATCAGTAATTCCTCTTAGTACTTCATCTTTTAATCCTAGATCTTTAAATTTTGTCATTTTGTTTTCTTCTCTTAAGCAATGACGATAAAGCTCATTGCCTATTCGTCATTATTCCGATAACCCAGAAAATCGATTCAGGTCTAATAAACGCTTGTTATTCTAATTCTCTAACTGGGAGTTTATGACTTTTTTAAAACTCTCAAATGGTTGTGCACCTTTTAATTCCACAAAACCTATTTTTTCATTCCCAATAAAAAACCCTGGTGTCCCTGTAACCCCGTACGTTCTGCCTTCATTAAGATCTTTTTGGACCTCTTCGATGTATTTCACATTTTTAATACAAGAATCAAATTTTTCTTCATTTAATTGTAATTCTGATGCATATTGATTAAATGCTGTGATTGCATAAGCTGTTTCTAAATTACTCCACTCTTTTTGTTTTTCAAACAACATGTGATACATTTGTTCAAATTCACCTTGTTCATTTGCACACTCTGCTGCAATTGATGCTGGTACTGCATTAGGATGTATGCTTTGTATCGGAAAATCCCTGAATACTAATTTCACTGTTCCTTTATTGATATATTCATCCATAATTGTTGGAAGTGTTTGCATGTGGAACTTTGCACAAAATGGACATTGAAAATCTGAAAATTCTATAATTGTAATTGGTGCATCTGGATTTCCAATAACTGGATTATTTCCTGAAGATATTTTTAATGGTAATGTTGGTTGATTTGTTGGTAATTGTTTTTCAAGAATTTTTAATTCTAATTTTGCTATTGCATTTTCTAATTCTTCTTGTGAAATTGTATCTGAATTAAAATTTGATACATATGAACCTGCAAAAAATGCTGCAACTCCTGTTATCATAATAATTGTTATAATCAACACATTAATTGTTGATTTTTTTACAATTTTTTCATTTATTTTAGGTGCGTTTTCAAAATCCCCTTCAATCATAATGTGTGTTTTTTCGTTATTGTCTACTTAATCGTATTGAATTTTTTATAAATATTCTATTTTTAAAAATTAAAAGCCAATGACGGGATCTGAACCCATGACCTACTGATTACAAATCAGTTGCTCTACCAGGCTGAGCTACATTGGCACGAAATAAAATAAAATTTTTCAAGGTTTAAAGTGTTACCTGAGGCTAATTTTGTATTTTTTTATGATAATCTGTTTAGCTTTCAATTTATAACATTGGCTTTTTGATATTTGATATGAGATACATTGAACCAACTAGAGTCAAAGTTCTCATGATGATGTTTTTTGTTACTGGTATAATTGGTACGCTTATTGGATTATCTGCTATTACCCCTCCTAACATGAAAATTATGATTACTTTCATGGGATTGATAAATATTGGATTGGGTGCCTTTTTCACATTCATATTTTTAACTCAAATTAAAGCCGATCCTGATAAACGAAAGAAAAAGAAAAAACCAAAATCTGATAAATAGATTCTATTTTGTAAAATTAAAGTATAAATAATAATTCCCTAACTGGAATTCAGAAATGTTAGATTTAGTAGCTAAAGAATTGTTTCTTACAAAAGGTAAAGGTGTACACGAAGATAGATTGACTAGTTTTGAATATGCCTTAAGGGATGCAGGCATTGCAGGAACTAACCTGGTATTAATTTCTAGTATTTTTCCTCCTAAAGCTAAACTGATTAGTCGTAAGGAGGGTTTGAAAAAAATTAAAGCTGGACAAATTTTGTTTACAATATATTCTAAAAATCAAACTAAAGAACCTCATAGAGTTTGTGCTGCTTCTGTTGGAATTGCACAACCTAAAGATAATGAAAGATATGGTTACTTGTCTGAATACGAATCTTTTGGTCAAAATGAAACTCAGGCCGGTGATTATGCTGAAGATATTGCTGCACAAATGTTGGCTTCTTCTTTGGGGATTCCTTTTGATGCTGATAAAGACTGGGATGAAAAAAGACAACAGTGGTTGATTTCTGGTCAAATTTACAATACTCATAATGTCACCCAATCAACAAAAGGTGATAAGGATGGAAAATGGACTACTGTTTTTGCAGCTGCAGTTCTTTTAGTATGATTATTTTTTATATCCTTTAAGATAAAATATTGCAGCTCCCATTGAAATTATTGTAATTATTCCTACCACTATTATTGATTCATCTAGTTCCATTTCGTTAGTTTGCATATTTTTTTCACTTAATGAAAATTTTAATTCATTTTCATTTATCGTTGTTTTCTCCCCAAAAATATACTTCCCTTGAATTTGTGTTCCATTTTTAGGATCAAAAATCCATCCATTTTTTGTAATTTCCATTGGAATTTCAATTCCATCTATAGTTTGTGTTGGGATGGTGTTTCCTTTGACATTTGATATGATTTTATCTTCATTTGATAGAATTACTATTTGAAATATGGAATTTAATGGATAATTTCCTATAGAGAAGTATTCTGATCTATTAAGATCTTTTATTTTGAAAAATTCAAATGGGTTTATTTTGATATCTGTTTTTGATTTTTCTATTATTTCTTCTGTTGGATTGCTTACTGAGACTCTTAATTGTGAAAGAGTTTTGGATTCTGTTGGAATAATTGAAAATGACATTTTTGCATTTTCTTCAGTTGATAGGTTTCTTGCAATATTGTAAAATCCGCCACTATCTCTAATTTGTTTTGAAATAAGCATTGATGACATTTTTTCATACATTGAATGTGTGTCCTCCATAGGCATTGTGTATACTGCTGAAATTGCTCCTGTACCTGAGATTATTCCTGATGTATCTAACTCTTCATTGGATTTTGCTGAAGTATGTATGAATACTTGAAAGAATTCAGCATTTGTATCAAATATTTGGTTTATCTCTCCAATCAATGACTCTCCTATCTTTTTTGAAGAATCTTGTATTGCGTTAATTCCTTTATCTTCTGGATTTCTATCTATGTTAATTAGTATGCATGATTGATCAATGACTCCTAAAACACAATTATTTTCATTAGTAACTACTATTGCTTTAATTCTTTTATTGTCTTTAATTTTTTGTTCAAATTCTACTGGGATTTTAATTTCTTGAATATTGCTACTTAGTAGTGTAATTGATGTTGTGGTTTCCTGTGTTAATTTATT
>Ga0209661_1000609_pt1 | contig 18881 bp, 21 predicted proteins | sample SaaInlV_120m_DNA_2_FD_184660 | JGI IMG/M metagenome (GOLD analysis project Ga0209661, IMG submission 184660) | Marine microbial communities from expanding oxygen minimum zones in the Saanich Inlet - SI072_LV_120m_DNA (SPAdes) (version 2) | ecosystem: Environmental > Aquatic > Marine > Intertidal... | reverse complement strand
TTGAGGTGCTATAGCCGCTATAAGGGTCTCTACCGTAATTCCTTGAATAACCAGTATCTCTTGACAGAACAAGTGTTTCAGGATTGTTAGTTAACCAATCATTCCAAGATGTATGTACTGAAGGCAATAGCTCTAAATTTGTATTGACCATCAACCCTGCAACGCTTTTTGAAAGAATTTGTGACCATAAAGAATTGGTATTTTTATCATAGAGCAAAACATCAGAATTGTATAAAAGTCCTGAAACTCCAAACGTTAACTGGTGCCCCGGAACCTCAGATGAAAAGACCATGCCGGTGCCACAAAGCGGACAAAAGGTAACGGCAAAGAAAGTATTGTTTATTTCGTCATTCACCACTTCATGCCAATTTAGGATGTTAATTGGATAGGCTTTTGCTATGCCATCGAACTTAATGCCAATCACTCGATCACTTGAATCAAGATAATGAGCGTCCTTAGCAGAAATAAACTTTGGATCAAATAGTGCTGGGATACCATCTTTTGATGGTCCTCCACTTAAAATTTCATCTTGAGGGATGATTGCATTCTCAATAGTGAATCCATTAATATCAGCCTGAACGAGAGCTGTAACTGAGAATATTAATGTCGCAGCGGCAAGCTTGAGCAAATTTCTAAAGCCTCCATTCAGTTTTTTTAAATTTTTATTTTTTATTGGTGTCATGTTTTTACCAGTACTTAGGGTAGCTTCTATTTTTAGATAGATTGTTATATAGAAGCGCTACCAACACTATTAATAAAGAGCCTATGAGAGTTGGCATCCATAAATAACCCCAATTAGCGCCGAGTAAAAAAACGATAAAAGGATTTGATCCTGCTGGAGGATGTGGCACTCTTAAGTACTGCATTAATGCAATAGCAAACGCCAAAGCTAGGGCCATACTCCACCAGTCTGAGCTAATCAAATGATAAAATATTAGACCAATAAGTGTTGAAATAAAGTGACCCGCAATGACGTTTCGTGGTTGAGCGAAAGGTGAGTCTGGTAACACAAATAAAATAAAAATTGAAGCACCAAATGAACCCATAATAATTGGTTGATTTGTATAATAAGCTAAAAAGCCAATAACACCCGCAGCAATGAAAACACCGATAGAAATAAAGCCAATATCTTTCAAAGATGGTCTAGGGGAAATTACTGCTGGTAAACCTTTTAGTTTAGTGAGATAAGACATAAGTAGTCCTTAAGTAACCGTTGATTGTTTGTTTTTAACATCAACCCACAGAGGGTACTTACCATCTTCACCACGCTCAAATCTTATATATTTTCTGTCGTTAGCCCTACATTGCTCTAACTTCATGGCATCTTTAAGTTTTTTCTTAGCCATTGTATTTAATTCTCTAGTTGTTTAATTCGGCCTTGTATTTGTTCTTTTGACATTTGGGCTAAACCATCCGAGCCGCCTTCACATAAGAGCTTATCATTAAAAAATACTTGGGGAACAGTTCGAAAGCCGCCTTTAACAAAAAAATCTCGAGCTTTGTTGTCTTGCTGAATATTTAATGACTCGTACTCAAATCCAAGGGAGTCGAGATAGCTCTTTGCTCTTGTACAATAGGGGCAGCTGTTAGATACATATACTTTAATCATTTGTTTCCTTTTTGATGTCCTTATATCTAAGTCGATATAACGTTTTTAATTTCCATTTTTTTCATGGCTTCATGTCTATATACGCAGATAGAATTAAATAAGTTTCAACTAAATCAAAATTAACATTCAGAGTGATATATGTCTCCACTAAAACTAGGAGTTAAGACCTATCCACCGTGAGAAAAATTCTTGACTTCATCAAAAAGCAAATGATCACCTTCATCATTACCGTAGTATGCTTGCTTGATGATTCCGGCTTGGTCAACTAAAAAATCTGCTGGCATTGTTGTCCACTTTCCTTTAATTCTCAAAGGGAGGTAGCCTCTAAGCATTGCCTTAAGAAGTTTTGGAAACCTGAAAATAGAGCCTTTTATCACACCCAAAAAGGAATACTCAATACCAAACCGCTTAAAGTATTTATTGTCTTCGTCTGCAAGAATAGTAAATGGAGAATGATGCTTTCTACTATGTAAAATTAGGTTGTCTAGTGGAGAGTCAAATATTGCTACAATTGTAAAATTATCACCAAATTCATCATATCGTTTGCCCAGTTCATGAACACGAAGATTGCAAAATGGACAGCTAGCAAATCTAAAGAATGACAGCATAAAAGACCTTCCATTGAGCTGATCAAGATTAAAGATTTCGCCGTCTATACTATGAAGTACCACGTCCGGTACCATGCTACCTATTTCTAGCTTCATCTCTTTAAACTCCAAATATATTTTGCCCAGAACCAATTACCACTGTCAGGCTCGTTGCATCTAAACTCGCTATAAATATTTTCAATAAAAAACAGTTTTTCCTTAACTCAAATATACGATTTAGAATTAAATAAGTTTCAAATGAATCATAAAAGACTCAGTAAGGGTTAGTGGAGTCCTCTCATACATCTATTAAGAAAGTCTTTTGAACGTCTCACCCATGTTTTAACCGTATTGACTGGGAAGCCAACTGCTTTCGAAATATTCTCATAGGTCATTTCATTGTAATACGTCATGAATACAGCGTCTCTGGAGTTTTGTTGTAGTTGGCTAATGCACTCCTCTAGTTTAAGGACTTCTTCGCTATGCTCTATAGTCTCATCCTCTTGAGTTTGATCTGAAGAAAGAGAATCAAGTTCAAAGCCATCTTCAACCAATAGTTTCTTCTTACGAATACAATCGATCGCTTGATTTCTGGCAATAGCAGCCAGCCAAGTTATTGGTTTACCTTTTTCGGGGTCATAGGTTTCAACCTTGTTCCATATCTTGATAAAGGCTTCCTGCAGGCATTCCTGTGCAGCCTCTTCATTATGAACAATTTTGACAACAACGCCAAACAGCGGAGCCGAGGTTAAAAGATAGACTTTTTCGAAGTTACGTTGCGTTTTATTTTCAACAAGAAGAGCAAAAAATCTATCAAGTTTGTTTTCTATCTGTGAATTCTTTTTCTCCATCTTTTAACCTCTTTAGACTAAAAATAAGTTATACAGCAAGCGCTAATAAAAAAACATTAGTTATAGTGAGTGATTACTTATACTTTTGAGCAGTATCTTTTTACTTGCCACATTATTGCCACAATTTGGACTATGGCTAAAATTACTAGATTTACACCAATTCAGCAGATTGAGTTGTGAGGTTGAAAGTTTTTTACTCTCATTGAGTTCCTTGGTGAGTCTGAATAAATCAATAGCATTATCAACATCATCCCTTTCAGTGACTTTAATTGAGTGAATATTTTCGACCCATAAATTTCTTTCCAATTCCTTCATTGTTGTTTTGACACTATAAGTCGTACTTTTCCAGATATGCTCAGGTATGTCTGCATTTGATGCGAATAGGTAAAAACCACCATCCACCGCTGGCCCAATAGTACATGAATTGGGCTTATCATCCAAGTTATCTAAAATGTGAACAATGTTAGTTGACTCAAGTTGTGGACTGTCAGTGCCGATAAGTGCCACAAAATCATGTTTTTGAAGTAACCCACTGTATATATTGTGCAACCTCTGACCAAGATCACCTCCACCTGTCCACATTGTGTTAAAGTTTTGCCAGCGATTAAGAGTGAGCGCCTCTTTTTCTGCAAGTGCCCAATACGGTGTGATTGACTGTTTGCTTGATTTGGTTATAGTGTGAGCCATCTCTTCGACTGCCTTGACACTTAATTTGTAAAATTCTTCGGCAGATTTTTTTCCAATATCCTCAGCTAAACGCGTTTTTACAGGCGATAGGCCAGGTGTTTTAGCAAAGATGGCAAGAGCTATACTCATATTATCTCATTTCCATCAGCTTTCGCCACTCAGGCCAAGCTTGCTTAACCCAAAGGTATTGATGTGTAAGCGTCGTTTTGAGCCAGCCATTTTCTTTGTATTTTCTACCACTGGTAAATATTGTTGCATTTGCAGGTTTTATCTCTATGTTGTTCTGTCTAGATTTCCAAACAAAAACATGGTCTTCACCGTAAGCCAAGTTATCAGGATAACCACCCAATTGGATGAAGTTGCTTTTTTTTATACAGAGGCCTTGGTCTCCAAATGGAGTTTTTAATACGTGAGAACGGAATCGAACGCCTAAAGAATTTAAATACATCATTCTGGATGAATCCTTTAAAAACATTAGGTCGAAATATATCAAACTATTCGGGTGCTTAAAAATAGCTTTTTCTAGTAAGTGAATAGTGTTCGGCTTTATTTGCGAATCTGCGTGTAAAAACCAAAGGTGGCGTCCTTTAGCCATTTTAGAGCCAGTATTTAGCATTTTTGCTCGTCCTGGTTCGCTGTGGATAATTTTAATAGCAGCGTTAAAGGGAGTTAGCATTGATGAGAGTGCGAGGTTAGTTTCCGAAGTAACTAATAATATTTCAATGTTATGTTGAATGTTATTTAAGCTTTGAAGCAAGAAAGGCCATTCGCTCTCATTTGGGGCAAGTGGGATTATGATTGAAATTTTTATCATGTTTTAGGTTGTAAGAACTTCAAGTATTAATTTTTTCTCATTTGTCATTGACTCATGTGTTGTTAGAATTGAGTGGATTAGTGATTCTCGGCAATCTAGATCTTCAGCAGGAGTTGTTTGTGACAGCAGCCTAGTTAGTAAGTTTTTAGCAGTCAGGATTCCTTCTTTATATCTACTTAATACAGCTGAGACACTTGCGTGCTCATCTGGACTATCCTTCCAACAATCATAATCTGTAATAAGACAAAGTGATGCATAACAAATTTGAGCCTCACGAGCCAGAAACGCCTCTGGAACGTTAGTCATTCCAACAATGTCACAGCCAGCCGAACGAAGGAATAAACTTTCCGCTTTTGTTCCCAGTCTTGGTCCATCAACACATGCATACGTTTTGTCGTCGTGTATTGTCATGCCCATCTCTTTCGCCTCAGAGGAGACCCAATGTGAAAGAGTCTTACTGACAGGCTCTGCAGTCGATACGTGAGCTGCTAGACCCTCTCCAAAAAAAGTTTTTTCGCGTTGACCTCTAGTAAAATCAAAATACTGCGAGGGTATAACGAAATCTCCTGGTTTAATATTTTCTTGAAGACTTCCTGCGGCAGAAACACCCAATATTTGTTTAGCGCCCATCTCTTTGAGTGCAAAAATATTGGCACGATAATTGATTTCATGGGGTAGAAGCTGATGATCTTTCCCATGCCTTGGCAAGAATAAAGAGTGATTACCCTGGGACTCTATAATTGTAATCCTATCGGATGTTGAGCCAAATGGTGTTTCCATTTTCACCTTGTCCAGTACCACTAGGTCTTCTATGTTGTATAGGCCCGTTCCTCCAATTATAGCCAACATTAGCAACACCCCTCGAGTTGGCTTTGAATTGGGCTACATGCATCGCCACAATCAAAAATACCCTGATGAGTTTCAAAACTTCCAACAACTTTGAAGTGCTTCTTATAGCTTGTTTCAGATAACATTTTGGCAGTATTGCCACACACTTCAACCGGCTTATTTTTCTTAAAAATATGATGATCATCCAAACGGAAGTTGTTTGGGTTATCTTCGATAGTCCCAAGATAACTGGCAACGTGACCGTAGTTTTCACACAAGTCTTCAAAATCACAATTGAAAGCTCTAATGGTCATTGAGTAAAAGTTAGTGTGCCCAGCCAACTCCTTCATCTCAATTTCGTTTAATACAATAGGAGTATTTGTGATTACCCTATAATCAAAGCAGCCAAGACTAGCCAGCATACGCCTAAAGTCTTCGATATACATTGCTCCACCGAGGCATTCTCCTAAAAATACAGGATTATTGGCGATCTCTTCAGGGATGCGCCTGTCTGCAAAAACATCAGAGAAATACAACTCACCACCAGGCTTTAAGACTCGAAAAATTTCTTTAAATACAGACTCTTTATCTGATGAAAGATTAATTACACAGTTTGATATAACGACATCAACTGAATTATCCTCTAAGCCAATAGCCCTTAAATCTTCTATGTATCCTTTATGAAATGAAACGTTGGGTACGTTGTATCCAAATCGATCCATATGATGTTGTATGTATCGATTTGCTACATTAAGTTGCTCATCGGTCATATCAACGCCAATTACATGACCTTTTTCCTGTACCAATTGAGACACTATATACACATCGCGTCCAGTGCCACATCCCAAATCAAGAACCACCTTATCTTTTAAATTAGGCGGTATAGGCGAACCACAACCATAGAACTTTGATAGTATTTCAGGGTGAATATTTGCCAGAAGAGGTTTTAGCGAATCAGATATGTCGTCAGTGGGACAGCATGCGCTTGTTTTAAGGTCATTAGAACTAATGAGAGTTTTTCCGTAATACTCTTTAACGTTATTAATCACTGAATTGGATTTAATCATTATCGCTCCTTATTATTGAATTTCGTTTAAATGGAATTGTCAACAAAGTTAGCAATCCGTTTGTACTTGGATCTCGGTATTCATTAAGCCCAATTGACATTTTTAGATGTCCATTCTCAGGTTGATCGCGGTATGTTTTAAACAACATGTCCCACCAAGGCAAATTAAAACCAAAGTTGCAGTTTGTTTCTTTTCCCAGAGTTGAGTGGTGTACTCGATGCATATCAGGTGTTACGATAATCATACGAAGCCACTTATCCAGTCTTGATGGTAAATGGATATTGCCATGATTAAACATGGCAGTTAAATTTAGTAGAACTTCAAAGGCTATCACTGCCAAAATTGGAACGCCCAAAAGTAACACTGCAACTCCTTTTATAAAAGCCGAAAGTACTATTTCGAGTGGATGAAAACGAAGCGCTGTAGTTACATCAATTTCATGGTCAATATGATGAACCTTATGGAGACGCCAAAATAATTTGTTATGATGAAACACTACGTGTTGAGCATATATTAAAAGATCCATGAGCAATAAGGACAGAGCGACTGCCACCACGTATGGTAGAGACAGGTTATTGAATACACCTATTTGATTATGTTCGGCAAAAAGCGCAAGACTTGCTACAGTAAAAGGTATAAAAATCCTTGTAGCAATGGCACTGAGAACAATAAGAGAAAAATTAATAATCCAACGACTAGTCTTTTTAAGTAGCAAGGATCGCCGTGGTGCAATATATTCCCACAACCCTATAATCACAAAAGTGGATAGAAAAAAACCAAGCCGAAGTGCCACTTCATTGGCAATCATTGAGACGCTCCAATATAAGTTAGCTTTGATTGATATAGGTCTAATCTCATTACAGTAGTGCCCCACTACAAGAGCTGCCCGTTCCTGCAGCACAGCCAAAACAATGTCGAGCAAAGGCAATATCTTGACCAATATCGCTAAAATTATTAATATCCCAAATTGTTTTACGATTCCAATTTAGTGGTATTTCAAGCATTTGGTTAAAATCACAGTCATATATTTCTCCATCCCAGCTTATTGAGATTAAGTCCTGACACATGACCTCTTTGGCTGCTATTGGATTGAAGTTATCAGTTAATAATCTCATGTAATCTTTCATTTTTCCATCACGAATTAACATGTGCTCATAACGCTTAATGGGCATATTTGTGATTGTGAAGAGCTGATTGAATACAATGTTAAATTCGCTCTTAAGGTGTGACTTATAATCACTCTCAAGTTGAGTTTGCTCTGGTGGTAAGTGCTCACCGATTGGATTGTAGACTAGGTTTAAAAATAACCCTGAGCCAGCAACGCCATACCCAAGGTTATTCAGTATTTGTAAAGCCTTAACACTTTTTTTAAATACATCTTTTCCCCTTTGACTATTAACATTTTCTTCTATATAGCAAGGTAAGGACGCAACGATTTCGACTTTATTATCAGCAAAAAAATCAGGAGTGTCTTCTTGGTTTTCTTCAAATAAAACCGTGAGGTTGCAGCGCACAATTATTTTTTTGTGTATTTTGGTTAGCTCTTGTACAAGGTATCTAAAAAATGGATTAAGCTCTGGAGCTCCACCAGTTATATCTATAGTTTCAATCAATAAATCTTTTCTGATAAGCTCTAAAATTCGATTTACCGTATTTAACTCCATATTTTCTGGACGTTTCGGTCCAGCCTCAACATGACAGTGTGTACAGGCTTGATTGCAGAGCTTACCGATATTAATCTGTAGAGTTTTAACAGCTCTACGCTTTAAATGGATGTTGTATTTATCAAGCATGCTTTCAAACGAAGTTTCCGCCTCCTGAATAAGTGGAATTTCGTAGGTACAATCAAGATGATCTTCAATAATTTTCATTGTCTTCTCCATGTGTGAAATTTTTCTAATAGTTTCATAGTTAATTTTGGAATATGAGATTTTTTCCACTCACCAGCAGCGAACTTATTGGCTTCAGAGAGAGTCGGGTAAATATGAATTGTTCCTAGAATTTTATTTAAACCAATTCTGTTTTTCATAGCCAGTATGTATTCTGGGATTATGTCAGCAGCATGGTGACCTAGAATTGTTACACCTATGATTTTGTCTTTACCAGGTTCGGTTAATATTTTGACGAAGCCATTTGCTTCACCATCTATGATTGCTCGATCAAGGTCACTAATATCAAAGAGTGTTTTGTCGAATGATATTCCCAAGGAATTGGCCTCTTTCTCGCTTAATCCAACTCGAGCAATTTCAGGGTCGGTAAAAACAGCCCATGGTATTACCCTGTAGTCTACTTTAAATTTTTTGAATGGTGAGAAGAGAGAATTAACCGCTGCATACCAAGCTTGCAATGCAGCGGTATGAGTAAATTGGTATGGACCCGCAACATCTCCACAGACGTAAATACTCGGAATGTTGGTCTGCAAGAATGGATTCGCATTAATTGTATTTTGCTCTGTTAGATTAATCCCCAGTTGTTCAAGTCCAAACCCTTGAGTATTTGCCTTTCTACCAACTGCAACTAAGACCTTGTCAAATGTAACCTCTAAATCTTTCCCTTCACTCTCACAAACTAGTCGGCCTTCTTTGAAAGATTTTGCCTTGCTGTTCGTCAATACCTTAATACCTTCCTTTACAAACTTATCCTTTAATGCATGACCTACATCTTCATCTTCGCGGCTTAGAAGTTGATGTGTCATTTCAACAATTGTTACGGATGAACCAAAGCGAGAAAAAGCTTGAGCAAGCTCACAACCAATAGCGCCACCTCCTAAGACAAGAAGCTTTTGTGGCAACTCTTCAAGCTCCCATAAATTAGCACTTGTAAGATAGTCAATGTCTTGTAAACCAGGCACTGGAGGAATAAAAGGTCTTGAGCCGGAGGCAATAATTATCGAGCGAGCGGAAAGAGTTTTTCCATCTACTTCAACCTCGTGAGGCGATATAATTTGTGCTGTTCCTGAGATGCACTCGACGCCGAGTTTTGAGTACCTTTCTACTGAGTCATGGGGTTCAATTTCATTGATAGTCCTTTTAACTCTATTCATTACGTCGCTAAAATTAAAGGCAATCTTGTTTTCGATAAATCCAAACTCAGCAGCTCTTTTTGCGTAAGAAATCATTTTTGCAGAGCGTATCAATGCCTTACTTGGAACGCAGCCCGTATTTAGGCAGTCACCACCCATTTTGTGCTTTTCTATTAGAGCAACTTTTGCTTTAACCGCACTTGCAATGTAGGAAGACACAAGTCCTGCAGAACCCCCTCCTATTACAATAATGTTGTAGTCGTATTTACTCACGTGCTATTTTTCCTAAAGTGTTCAGTTAATTTTTTTGCCACGATTGGAAAAATTCCAAGTAGTGCAAAAGAAATAAGGAGTGTTGGCGATGTAATATCTGAAAGAGATTCGAGCTGAGACAAACTCGTGCCTGCAAATACATAAATTGCTGTTCCAGGAAGCATCCCTAGTTGACTGACAAAATAAAATTTTCTTGTGGTGATCGGCATTAACGCCATGGCGATATTAATGACGAAAAATGGAATTCCTGGCGCCAACCTTAATGCGAATAGATAATAAATACCATCGCGCTTGAATCCAGTATTTATCTTTTTTAATTGTTTTGAGTAACGATTTACAACATAATCTTTCGCTAGATATTTTGCTATTAGGAACGCAAGCGTTGCCCCAATTGTGCTTGCAAATGATGCAATGATCAAGCCCGTGGTCAAACCAAATATTACACCGCTTAGAATTGTAAATGCTGTGGCAGCAGGCAGTGAAAATGCAGTAGCAGCAATATAAGCAAAGCTAAAGAATACAACAACACTCAGCGTATTTTGTTCATAATAATTTTTTAATAGACTTTGCTTTTCTTGTAGGTAGCTCAAACTGGTGTATTGGCCAAGGTCAAAAACAACAAAGCCAAGAACGGCTATTACCAAAACCATAACAAGTGAGATTTTAAAATACTTATAGTTCATAACGTTTTTGCAATTAAATATATTACAGATGCAATCACCACTGTTGCAGGCACAGTTATTAACCAAGCGTAGAGCATAGTATTTAGAGTGTCTTTTTGGAGTCCTTTACCTCCGGATAAGCCAATACCCATTATTGAACATGAAGAAACGTGTGTGGTTGAGACGGGTGCGCCCAATTTACTTGCAAAAAGAACAATAAATGCAGAAATAAGGTTCGCAGAAAATCCTTGTGTATGGTCTAGCTGTGTGATTTTGAACCCCAGAACTTTAGTTATTCTGCTACCAATAAGTATGCCACCCAACCCCATAGAAATTGCTGAAATCCAAAACATCATTTGCATTTGAATTGCTACCCCACCAACCAAAATAAAAGGCAAGATTACAGCGATGAGTTTAGGGGTGTCATTTAGACCACGGGAAAAAGCCAAAACTCCACTAGTTAACCAGTGCATGTGATCTACAGAAACAGATATATTATGATTTAGCTGGGCCTGGGAGCTATCACAGTCACAAACTATGCAGTTCTGATCCAGTTGAATGGTGTTCTTATTGAAGCCGACAAATGCAAATTTTGGTATTGGCAGTAAACAAAGCCTAACCTTTTCAATACTTGTGGCAACTTTTTGCAATATTGGTGTCAGGGTATACGCCAAACCAATTGCTAAAAATGGGCTAAGTAACAATGGCAAGCCAAGCTTTAGTAAAGTATTACCCCAAGAGATGCCAGATATGCCAAGTGCAGCTATTCCGGAGCCTAGTAGCCCACCAACAACTGCATGAGTTGTTGATACAGGCCATTTTTTCCATGTTGCTAAAATAACCCATAGTGATGGTGTTAGTGCAATTGCTAATGCCATTGCTAGGGAAAAAACTGGTTGAGATGTATAAATGCTCTCGCTGATATTTTTTATGATTGCAGCGCCAAGATACAAGCCACTCATACTGCCTACTAGTGTCCATAATGTGCCCCACATAACTGCATTTCTCATTGATGTTATTTTTGCACCAGCTAGTGTGGCTACAGCTTTTGAAACATCGTTAGCGCCATTTGAAAAACTCAATAATGAAATGAGAATGACAGCGACAATAATATATATGTCCATTGAATTATAATTATCCTAGGCGAAATTGTATTTTTAGTTAATACAATTTAAAAGTATCTTCAGTTAGATTTACGCAATTTGGATATTAAGGGTTTCAAAAAAAGGTATAAAAAATATTAACTACTTTTACTCGCCTAATTTTGAGTGTATAAACCAGTTATACAAAAGGTTTTACCTTTGAGATGAAAGGACCTCAGTAAGCAATATCTAGGTCTACATAGTGAGGTATTGCCATTTGTATCTATTGGAGAAAATTAAACTGTTGGAGGGATTAAAAAAAGACCCTATTTCTAGGGCCTGTTATAGTCAGTGTTAATAATGTTATGGTTGGTTGTAGTAACAAATAATATGCAATTTTTTTTACCTAAGTAAGTTGCATTAGTTACTTTGCTTCAACCTCTTTTCGAACCTCCTCCATATCAATGGTTTTTGCTTTTTCGAGAAGGCTTTCTAGGTCTTTTCCTGAAACAGATCCGGGTTGAGAGAATATCCCAATACCTTCACGAAAAATCATCAGTGTTGGAATTGATCGAATATTAAATTGAGAACCTAAAGATTGTTCATCTTGTGTATTTACTTTTGCAAACGCAACGCCATCAACTGTTTCTGAAGATGCTTTAAAGGTTGGAGCAAATTGTAAACAAGGTCCACACCAGGGCGCCCAGAAATCAACAATTACAATGTCGTTATTTGCAATAGTCTCTTCAAAATTTGATTGTGTTAGATCTAGAACTGCCATATAAAACCCCTGTATAAAAATTGTAATAGTTTATTTTATTATTAGTATTTATCTAATAGAGTGGTAGATTTCTCCGCCCATACTTATTGCCGCTCCATAAGTTCCCAAGATTTCACCAAATTGAGGAAAGTAATCATTCTTTTGCGCATTTTCAGCGTGTCTTTGGATGCTTTCCATAGAAGTGAATCTTTCATTTAAAGTAAATATTACGTTGCCAGTAACTCCTTCAGATGGGTCGACTGGATTAATAAATTCAGGCGCTCTAGTAAAATAAGAACTAATTAGATGTTCTTGTCCATTTACTGACTCACAATAAAAATCATCCATCCAAGCTGAGTGTTTATTAAAAACAGATTGAACCTCATCCGCCTTGTCTTCTGGCACTACATAACCAAAGTTTATACATCTTATATCGCTCATATTATTTCTCCTATATTTTTTAAAGTTTATTTTTTGACGCATTGGTCTTTCTTATATACGCTGAAAGAATTAAATAAGTTTCACTTAAATTAATATTTAGTTATTTTTATTCTTACATTAACAGCTTTAGTATATTTTTAGTACAAATTGACAGTGAAAAGAATACACCGCCAAAAAAAAGTTTGGTAACTCTAGATGTAGATCTGTTAGCACCACCATGTTGGGGGAATGAACCTATTTTTAGTAATGGAAAGTTAATCGGCTATGTCACATCTGGTGGAATGGGTTGGCGTTGCAACAAAATGCTGGCTGTAGGTTGGATAGATACAAGTAAGATTGAAATTGGTGATATACATGAGGTTCAGATACTTCATAAATCTTACAATGCCAAAGTTGCTTTAGATCCAGTTTATGACCCAGAAAATCAATTACTTTTGAACTGAATTATGAAAATTACCTCTAAAACCCCTTCTAATAAAGGGTACACCGAGAGCTCTAATCCTTCTCTCCGCTATCAATTTTCTTTCTCTAAATAACGCTTAATCTTCATCTAGCCTTCACAACAGAATTTTATAATTTTTTAGATGAGTAAAAATATAGCACTCCATTGGTTTCGTCAGGATCTGCGTTTATCTGACAATCCATCCCTTTATCATGCATCGAAGAACAATCAAGTTCTTCCAATATACATTCTAGATAATGAAAATGCTGGAGAGTTTTCAATGGGAGGAGCAAGTTACTTTTGGCTTCATCACTCTCTGAAAGACCTTAAAGAAAGTCTAAATCAAAATTTATCAATTTTCCAAGGGGATCCTTTAAAAACTTTATTAGAAATTATTAATCGAAACAATGTTACTTCTGTCTATTGGAATAGATGCTATGAACCTTGGCGTATTAAACGAGATACACAAATCAAATCAAAACTTGAATCGAAAGGAATTTCGGTTTTTACCTATAATGGGTCACTTCTTTGGGAGCCATGGACTATCAAGAAGAATGACGGAGCGCCGTACAAAGTTTTTACAGCATTTTTTCGTAAGGGGTGTCTCAATTCAAAAGAACCTAGAAAACCCCTGCCCAGAGTCAACACTTCAAATTTTATTAATGACAAAAATCTCTCGTTAAATCTTTCTGATTTATCACTACTTCCTCCTGTCAGATGGGATATTCCAATGGAGTTCCATTGGAATATTGGAGAAATGGGCGCATATGATCGGCTATCTAAATTTATTGATAGTGGGATTAATCACTATAAAAATGGCAGAAACTTTCCTGCAAAACCATTTGTATCTAGAATTTCTCCTCATATACATTTTGGTGAGCTATCCCCTAATCAGGCATGGTATCTAGCTAAAGAAAAAGGTGGTGATAAGAACATTGATCACTTCTTAAGTGAATTAGGGTGGCGAGAGTTCTCCTATAGTCAGCTTTATTTCAACCCTCAACTTCCAAGAAAAAATCTGCAATCCAAATTTGATGTTTTTCCATGGGAAAATAACCCACAAAATTTATTAGCTTGGCAAAAAGGTCAAACTGGAATCCCTATGGTTGATGCTGGAATGAGGGAATTATGGTTGACTGGTTCAATGCACAATCGTGTCAGGATGGTTGTAGGTTCATTCTTAGTTAAAAATCTTTTATTAAATTGGCATCATGGTGAGCGATGGTTTTGGGATTGTCTAGTTGATGCTGATCTTGCAAGTAATAGTGCTAGTTGGCAGTGGATTGCAGGATGCGGGGCAGATGCGGCTCCATACTTTAGAATTTTTAATCCAGTCACTCAGGGAAAGAAATTTGATCCGGATGGTGAATATATTAGACAATATATTCCAGAATTAAAAAAACTCCCAAATAAGTTTCTATACAATCCTTGGGAAGCCCCGAAAGAGGTCCTAGACAAAGCAAATATTGTTATTGGCAAAGACTATCCTGAGCCCATAATCGATTTAAAGACTTCCAGAGAAAAAGCTCTAAATGCTTTTAAATCCTTAAAAAAAGAAGAAGTGTAAAAGGCTCTTAAATCAACTCAATCACTGATTGAGTCCATTTTGAATTAATATGTAGCTCCCAATAAGACTTATGAATCTGTCTCGTTACTGGACCTGGAGTTCCATCACCTACCAATTTATTATTAATCTTTGTAATTGGCATTATTCCTCCAGCTGTAGATGTTGCAAATACTTCTTTAGAATCATTAAGCATATTTATAGAAACTGATCTTAAATTAACTGGCAACTTAATTTCTTCTGCTAAATCCAAAACAGTCTGCCTTGTAACGCCCTCTAAAACTCCTTTATTTGGAGTATTAAGCCCACTCTCATCAACACAAAAAATATTAAATCCAGGTCCTTCAGAAATATTATTTTTTTCATCAACTAAAATGACTGAGTCCGAATTAGAATCATAAGCTTCATACATCCCACTAACCAAATCAAGCCAATGATAGTTTTTGATTCTTGAATCAATAGAACCAGGTGGTATTCTTCTTATTCTACTTACTATGACATCTAGGCCCTTTTCAAAATTATTAGGATTAAGAATCCAACCAAAAGGAACTGCAAATGCCATAAAACGAGGATTTGCTTTTCGAGGATCTCTTTGAAAATTTTTTGAAACACCTCGAGTCTGAATCATCTCCACATAAGCATCCTTCAAGCCAGAGTGTTTAACACAACCTGCAAGTATTTTTTTAAGCTCGTCTCTTTCAATTGAACAAGGCATCCTCAGTCTCTTAGTAGATTCGAAGAATCGGTCTATATGCTCATCTAAGCGAAAAAATTGACCTTTCCAGACATGCACAACATCATAAGTAGCATCAGATCTGAGAAACCCCCAGTCAAGGATTGGTATTCGAGCTTCTGAAATATCAATGAACTCTCCATTCATCCATGCATAGCCTTGAGGAAAAATATCTTCTTTCAAGATTGTTTACTTTGTACCAAAAATCTTATCTCCAGCATCTCCCAAGCCAGGCAGTATGTAACCATGTTCATTTAGAGATTCATCTATCGCAGCAATAAATAAATCAACATCTGGATGTAATTTTGTCACCCTTTCAAGGCCTTCGGGAGAAGCCACTAAAAATAAGCCTATAATTTTTTTACAACCTTTTTGTTTCAATAAATCAATTGTTGCAAGAAGTGTTCCGCCTGTAGCCAACATTGGATCAATAATTAATGAGGTTCTTTGGTCAATATCAGTAATCACTTTATCAAAATAAGCAACGGGGTCTAAAGTTTCCTCATCTCTATATAAGCCGACTACGCTTACTTTTGCATTAGGCACAAGAGTTAAAACGCCATCGAGCATCCCTAACCCTGCTCGAAGAATTGGAACAATTGAGAGCTTTTTTCCAGTTAACATCTGAGTTTTTATTGGCTCTCCTTGCCAACCATTAATCTCTCTACCTTCTAGAGGCAGTTCTCGAGTCGCCTCATAAGTTAAAAGACTAGCAACTTCATTAGCAAGCTCACGAAATTGTTTTGTACTTATTCCTTCTTGGCGAAGTAAAGCAATCTTATGGGCGATTAAAGGGTGTTTTATAGCATTGAGCGGCATCTTTATTCCTAAAATATATCTTCAATAAAATCTGATTTTACATGTTATTACAAATTGTAATATTATTCTAAAAACCATAAGACATGAATATGTATGATAATGGTTTTATCAAATAAGTTAATCAAATGAAATTTGGAATCTTAGGAGAAGCAAAAATTGCACGTGAACATGTTGTTCCGGCTATTTTGGCTGCAGGTCATCATGTCACTCATGTTGGAAGGAGAAATCCTGGTCAAAAGCCGTTACCAAATATCTATAAAAATGCTATCGAAACTGATTATGAAGCCCTTATTAATGAGCCATCAATTGATGCAATTTATAACCCACTACCCAACCATCTTCATGTTCCTTATTCAATCAAGGCGCTCCAAGCAGGAAAGCATGTTCTTTGTGAGAAGCCTGTTGCGCTAAACATAGAAGAACTAATAAATCTAGAATCAGCTGCTAAAGAGAATGGCGCTTTTTTCTATGAAGCTTATATGGTTAGAAGCCATCCTCAATGGCATTGGCTTCAAAATCTTGATATCGGAAAATATCAGTCATCTCACTTTATTTTTAGCTACCCCCAACAGCCTGCCGGCAATGTTCGGAATCTTGTTAAATATGGTGGTGGCCCATTATTTGATATTGGTTGTTATGCTATTTTGTCAGGCTGCATGCTCTTCAAGGGTGAGCCCAAAGTACTCTCTGCAGTTGCAATTATGTCTGACGAATATGAGACTGAAAAACAAGTTGATGCAACACTTAGATGGCCAAATGGGGAAACACTTAGCTTTACTGTTTCAGCTAACGCAGCTCTTTATCAAAAGTTTACTGTTCTTGGCTCCAATGGGTGGGCTAAACTAGATGTTCCAGTCAACCCTCCAGAAAAAACAATTGCCTATTGGTCTAATGGAGGCCTCCAAAAAGGAAATATAGTTGAATTTCCAGCGTGTAATCATTACCAGTTGATGGTGGAGGAATTTGTATCTCGTTCAAAATCTGGGTATGACTCAGATTTTTTCTTCTCAAGAATTGTAACTAAAGCGATTAATGATATTCAAAAGATTGCTGGTTTAACAATCTAAAAAATTCATCTAAAATTGAAAAGATTACGAGTCAATATTGTAATATTATTAACGGCACATGGTATCTTATAACGCTATGGAAATAGATACCCCGTTTACAATTGCTGGAAGAACTTTTGACTCAAGACTGCTTGTTGGCTCTGGAAAATATAAAGACTTAGAAGAAACAAAATTAGCTACTGAAAAATCAGGTTCAGAGATAATAACTGTTGCGATCCGAAGAACTAATATTGGACAAAATACCAATGAAGAGAGTCTTCTTGATGTTATTTCACCTGATAAATATACGATTCTTCCAAATACTGCTGGATGCTACAATGCAAAAGATGCCGTCAGAACTTGCCTCTTAGCTCGCGAATTATTGGATGGACATAACCTAGTAAAACTTGAAGTCCTTGGTGATGAAAAAACCCTTTATCCAAATATCGTTGAAACACTGAATGCCGCAAAAACACTAATCAAGGAAAACTTTGATGTGATGGTTTATACCTCTGATGACCCAATTATTGCAAAAGAACTTGAAGACATCGGTTGCTGTGCAATCATGCCTCTTGGCTCTTTAATAGGCTCTGGACAAGGTATTTCCAATCCTTTTAACATTAAATTAATTAAAGAGAACTCTAGTGTCCCAGTTTTAGTTGATGCTGGAATAGGCTGCGCAAGTGATGCAGCTCGAGCGATGGAGCTCGGCTGTGATGGTGTTTTAATGAATTCAGCTATCGCAAATGCAAACGACCCACTTATCATGGCCAGCGCTATGAAACATGCAATTATTGCTGGTAGGAAGTCATACCTTGCAGGAAGAATGATGAAAAAAGCCTATGCAAGTGCTTCATCACCCATGGAAAATCTTATATAGCAATCTAAGATTACCATCATGAACTTTTCAAAAAAAATAAGTGACCTTGAAAGAAATCACTTAATACGTTCACGAAGAGTTGCAACAAGCGCCCAATCTACAAGAATGGTAATTGATGATAGAGATGTAATCAATTTTTGCTCCAATGACTATTTATCTCTTGCTAGTCATCCCAAGATTAAAGAAGCATTCATTAAAGGAGTTAAAAAATATGGCGCTGGCTCAGGGGCATCTCACCTTGTCAGTGGACACTCAAAGTCGCATAAACTTCTTGAAGAAGCCTTATCAGAATTCACTGGACAAGAGAATGCCTTAATATTTTCATCTGGATATAGTGCAAATCTAGGAATCTTTTCAGCACTGAGAGACGAAATTAAATGGGCGATCCAAGACAAGTTAAATCATGCATCTTTGATTGATGGTAGCCGGTTAATTGGGCTTCCTACTCAAAGGTACCTTCATAATAACCTTGAATCTCTTAATTCTAAACTTAAAAAACAAACTGGCCCTGGCCTAGTTGTTACAGATAATGTATTTAGTATGGATGGAGATCAAGCAAATATCGCTGGAATTGATAAGATCATAAATAAAACTGATGCTATTTTGATGCAAGATGACGCCCATGGCTTTGGTATTTTTAATCCATTAATACCTAAGGATTCTATCTATATGGCAACCCTTGGAAAAGCTGCAGGAGTAATGGGTGCCTTTGTT
>Ga0209661_1000602_pt1 | contig 19015 bp, 15 predicted proteins | sample SaaInlV_120m_DNA_2_FD_184660 | JGI IMG/M metagenome (GOLD analysis project Ga0209661, IMG submission 184660) | Marine microbial communities from expanding oxygen minimum zones in the Saanich Inlet - SI072_LV_120m_DNA (SPAdes) (version 2) | ecosystem: Environmental > Aquatic > Marine > Intertidal... | reverse complement strand
GTTGTTTGTGGGAGGCAAGCCAAAGTGCAATGGCCGCCATAAATATGCCGATGGCAAATCCCATACTGATCGCTACGAAATTTGTCGTGAAGTCAAATTGCATGGCACCGGTCGCATCTTTCCATACATTGGTTAGTCCCCAGAGAATCCCCTTGGCATAAACTAGGCTTAAGATACACCCAACAATGCCTCCTGCGATGGCGAGGACGATTCCTTCAATAAGAAAAAGCCTTCGAACTTTTCCTTCCGTGTAACCAATGGCAAGAAGGACTCCTGCTTGTTGGTTTCGCTGTTCAATGGAGAATACAAAGAGCATTCCCGTAAGTGCCAGAGATGCAAGGATGATGAAGAAACTGAAGTAGGAAATGTATTCCCCCAAGTCTATTGAACCTTTGGCTGATTCAAGAGCCTTTCCCCGGAGATCCTTAAAGTGTAGCCCTGCATCGCTCGCGGTTACATACTCCTTGATTGTATTATCGAGGTCGTCCTTTGCTATTTTATGGACTGGGATCCGAATACCTGTTGTCTGCCCCCAACGGTTGGACCACATTTTCTGACCGGCGGAGAGATTAATGTACGCCTTTGGGGTCCCCCGGTAATCGTCCCAGTAGTCCTCATCTTTCTCGCGAATTTTGTTTTCATCAATTGCAAATCCCGGCTCCCAGTCACGGCAGTTCTCTTCATCGGAGAGTCCTGGGAACGCAGGTGTCCAGTCTGACTCCTGCCCTTTGCTAAACTTCTTTGGCATGGGTAATATTGCCCGGACCTTGAAGGTGGCGGTGGATTCCTTTAATTCGCGTCTTCCTTGGGTAATGAAATATTTGAGGGAAAGCTCGGACCCGGGCTTCAGACCAAGATCTTCAGCGAGCCATTGGTTCACAAGAATTTCATCGTCAGCAAGGTTGTTTGGCAATTCGGGTGCCGCACCGGGTTGGAAGGCGGTTGCAAAGGAATAGGGCGCAGTCCTCCCATTTGCTTCAAAGGCGTTGACGAGGTATGTCATGACTCCAGCGTTGGTTGCAGGTGCGACCTTGCGAAAACCTTTTTCAAGGACGTGGTTGATGAAGATGCTGCCGGAACGCAGGCTCCAGTCTCTACCATCATTTACCTTCAGATATTCTATCCCTCCGTCTTCTAGGGCCCAAACTTCCTCGAGAACATCATTTGCCATATTTGTGGAGAATTCCGTCTGGGCGGATTTCCCAATCAGGAGGAGATTTGCCTTTTGGCCTTCTGTTTCTATGCCGTCCCGAAGCGATTGAATTGGTATGTATATCGTATAAGGCGGAATCTGAGATCCGTGCAGTGCGAAGTTACCAAATTCTTCTGGTCCGAGGATTTTTGAAACTTTTTGCCGGCTTATACGGGCAACCTTGTCACTGGTTCCCGATAGTGGGGCGTCGCGGGAGAAAAGCGCAGGTTCCTCAAGCCGGATATTGAGAGTCGCGCCATTATCGATTGCCAATCTTTTGGCTAGACGTTGGTTTACATAGACTCGTCCGTCTTCAAGAGGAAGGCTTGCGGCTGAATCACGAGGAGCTAGCTGGAAAAACCTTTCGTCTATACCCAGAACTTGGATGTTGGGGACGCGGGCTATTTGCCCGGTCTCCTCGTCTGCATCAGGATTACTGACCGAACCACGAAGAATAAAGATCGGCGCAGCGGTTGCATCTAGTTTTTCTTCTAACTGTGTTGCAAGGGCTTCACGGAAGAATCGATCTTCTGTAAATAGGAGGCTGTCGACCTGGCCGATACGTTGTTCTGCGATGCGGTGAAGAGATTCGCGAACAGAGTCTCCCACGAGCAGCGCTCCTGCGAGAACCATCGTACAAAGCGCACTGCCGAGGATGACTCCCAGGTTTCGTCGCCAAAAGTGGGCGATATTACAGCGAAGAAGCATATTTATTGAATTATTAGAATCTACAACTTTTGCATGGTTCCATTTTCGAGTCGATAGACCTGATCCATTTTTTCCGCAATAGGCATGGAGTGTGTGACAACAATGAGGGTTAGATTTTTCTCCTTCTGGAGTTTCAGGAGAATATCTACTAGATTGCTGGAATTCTCCTGATCGAGAGCCCCTGTGGGTTCGTCGGCGAGGAGAATTTTTGGCTGGTTAATAAGTGCCCGTGCGACTGATACGCGCTGACGTTCACCTCCAGAAAGCTCACCCGGTCGATGCTGTACACGTTGGGACAGGCCTACATCTCCAAGCAGGGATCGGGCTCTTTGATTGATAACTCCCACATGTTCTTTCTTTGTGTGTCCAGCCTGGGTTGGCACAAGGACGTTTTCAAGGACCGTGCACTGGGGAAGGAGGTGGTGTATTTGAAATATAAAGCCAACGGTCAGGTTCCGAAATGCCGCCGCCGCCTTGTCTTGGAGCTCAGGGATATTCTGACCGTCTACCTGAACAATTCCTGAGGTTGGCTTGTCGAGAGCGCCGATGATATTCAGCAGAGTGCTCTTGCCTGAACCAGATGGTCCAACGATCGCTGCACTCTGGCCTGGCTCAAGCTCAAGGTTTGCATCTTGAAAAACAAGGATGGATTGGCCACCGGCCGGGCCTTCGTAGGATTTACTGACTTTGGATAGTTGCAGAAATGACATTTAATTAATCACTTATAGGGTTGATGGACGGTTTGCCGAGCCAATGCTTAACTAATTTTTTGCCAACGTCTGGCTTTATGCTCGAATCGGGGAAGGGTATTTTCGGCAACAATTTCTACTGGAATTCTAAGCAGAAAATGCTTGCGAAGGGCTTCTTCTGCCTGCTTGGCAATTGTTCTTGGGGCTTCTTTACAGGGTTCGATTTGAATGCCAATCTCAGGAAGGGTTGTTGCATGGTTGATTTGAACCTGATACTCTGCGATGTGAGAGAGGTTTTGGAGAACGGAGTCCACGGCGCCCGGATGCAAGTTGACACCTCGAATGATTACCATGTCATCTAATCTACCAAGAATTCCGCCCTCCAGGGTAAGTCTGTCCCCCTGATGTTTCGGCCTGACGAGATCGCCCGTGCGGTATCGTAGGAGTGGTGAGCCTGTTCGCCCTAGAGTGGAGAGTATAAGCTCACCTGTTTCACCATCTTCAACTGGTTGCTGCGTATCGGGGCAGAGGATTTCTGCCAAGTAAGCTTCCTCGATAACATGTAGCTGATCTTCCCCGTCTTTGGTTTGGAATGTGACTGGTCCGACCTCAGTCATGCCGTGATGATCATACACTTTTGAGTTTGGCCACAAATTTTCAATCCGTTTACGAATCTGTGGAATACTACCTCCGGGTTCCCCTGCAACAATGATTGTGCGGATTGGAGATTCCTCTAAATCAATATTGTGTGTCAGGGCAGTCTCGGCGAGCCGGATTGCATAGGTGGGTGTTGCACAGAGGATATTTGCTCGCTGATTGAGGAGAAGTTGCAGTCGTTCTAGACTCCCCATTCCTCCTCCTGGAATGCTGAGTATGCCGAGGTTCTGCGCCGCTTCAAAAGCTGTCCAGAACCCGAGGAATGGACCAAAGGAGAATGGGAAAAACGCGCAATCTCCACTTTTTGCTCCTGTAGCGCGGAACACGGTTTCCCAACTCGACAACATCCATTGCCAGTCCTCCTCCCGGTCGAGCCAAATGAGCGATTGGCCTGTGGTGCCACTGGTTCTGCAGAAGCGGGTATAGTTTTCAACTGGGAATGTTAAATTCCTGCCATAAGGTGGATGTGCTTCTTGGTCACGACAAAGATCGTCCTTGGTTGTAAATGGGCAAGTTTGGGTAAAAGTTTCCAGAGAATCAAGGCTCTCATCCAGACCCGTCCCTGCGAGTTTTTCCTGTTGGAAGGGATTCCCACTAATTACATCTTTCAGGAGACCGCGAAGGCTTTCCAGTTGTTGGACCGCGATGGGCTCGCTATTGGCCATCGAATATTATTTTGTTAGTTGGAGTATAAATCCCCTTTTAGCCGTTTATGGGTCAGTGTTTGGCCGGTATTTCGGCCTTGGTAGGAGGCTTGGGAGGATTCTTGGTGACGAGGTAACCACCAAGTGCCGCAAGTGCTATACCGAGAATAAAAGGGGCCTTTACGTAGCCCCAGTTTCCTTCCTTGGTGGTGCTCACGATCGCATTTACGATTGGTGCCCCGGCAAAAATTATGGACATGATGACAGGCACGTAGGCTGGGGAAGGCATTTTCCCAAATGCAAGAAGAACTCCTAGCGCGCCGATTGCTCCAAGCGTTCCGGCAAACAGGGACCATTGCCAGCCTTTGGTTGGGTAGGCCCAGAAATCAACAGGGCCTCCTTTGACCTTTAGGATAATGAGTGGGGCGATTATAGCCGTGAGGAAGTAGGCAAGTCCCACCCAGATGAACGCCATTAGCCGACCATGTTCCTTGTCCGCCATTCCTACAGAACCGATGTGCATACACACACCGTATGTACCCCAGCAGACCACAGTTATAAGTGCGAAATATAGAAATTGCATGTTTTTTGACTTGGTTGGCATGTGAATACTATGATGTTGCTCACATCGTTGCTGGCGAGTGGAAAAGCTTTTAGATACTCACAACTATATTTAGCCGAGCTAAACTTTTAATGAGGTTATTCAAGGATCAATTTTTTCGCGGATAATTTTTGGGATCGGGATTGCTTTCAATTTTCCCGTACCTGATTCAAACGTTACGCACACAGTAGTCATCTTCCCGCGTGCGATGTGAAGTTGCTGACCGTTTTCTTCCTTCTCTATTTTGAAGCTGTAAGTGATAGTTTTGGCTGATATTTCCTCAATGGAGAGACGGACCGTTGCCTCTTCCTCAAATTTTAGTGGACGCTTAAACTTGCAGGATGTTTCGAGTCGAGGCCAGCCGACATCTTGATCATCTATCCGCATATGTATAGAGAGGCCGAGCGAACGGAAAAATTCATGTTCCACGGTCTCCATCCATCGATAGAAATTGGAGAAGTGCATAATGCCAGCCATGTCTGTTTCTGCAAATTCAACGCGTCGGGTTGTGGAATATGTCATGGCCATGGATTTGGTTAAATGAAATTTACGGTCAGGCAGGTATTGGTAGGCACTGGAGAATTTGTTCAGCGTATCGATTGATATTATATTGCTCTTTTACTGCTTCGTGAGCTTTTTTCCCGGTTTCATGAGCATTGGCTGGATTATTAATCCAGGGCAGGAGGGCATCAGCAAGCGCTTCTGGAGTGTTGGGGGAGAAGGTGGCGCCACCACTGGTGGCTGCAATGATTTCAGGGAATGCACCATGCTCAGGCTGTACCACGGGGGTACCAACGGCCATGGCTTCTGCCACATAGAGACCGAAAGCTTCGTCGTAGCGAGTGGGAACAGAGAGCACTGTAAGGTTTCGCAGGTGCTCTATTTTTTCTTCGCGTGTAATATTCTGGCGGAAAGTGTAACGGCCTTCGAGTCCTGCTTCCTCAAGTTTACGAATTTGTTCGTCTATGTAGAACTGGTCATCCGGAAGGGTTGTTCCCGCTATGTGTAGTTCGGTGTCAATAGGTAGATTATTGTTTCTGTGAAGGTGGATGAAGGCATCGACTAGGATATCGAGCCCCTTCAGCCTCGACATCCGAGCCAAGAACCCAATTACAGGTTTCTCCGGCGGAGATGTTCGAGGTTTGTAGCCATTGAGGTTGATCCCATTTGGAATTACGGTGATGCGGTCTTTGTTTAATCTGAGAGGTTTTGCCATATGGTCTGCGAAGGCCCGACTTGGGGAGATATACTTTTCTACGGAAGTAGATGCCTCACGCATAAGTTCCCAAACCTTTGTTTTGTAGGGTTCAATTAGAGAATTCAGGAAGGTGTCTTCACCTTGTAATGAGCAAATGACTGGAATGTCCTTTCGTCTTTTGATTGCTGGGGCGAGAGCGACCTGCATGGCGGTGGATAAGTAGACTGCATCAGGTTTTTCTCTTTCTATAGTCCATCGCACGAGATGTTGAAATTCCTTTGCCAGAGGTCCTTCTTCACCCTGAAAGGTGGCCAAAGCCATTTCACTGATTTCTTTTCCAGCGGTCATATTGCCTTTCTGAGCCTTCGCCATCTTTCCAAGTAGAGGCTTACTATCAAGAACCTGGTCCAACCACTTGGGTACGTGACGAAAGAATGAATATTTAAGCTGAAGGAAGGTATTAATCCCCCCAAAGAAAATCGGTTGATCTTCATCGACAGGCTCTTCGTCAAGAACATGAGGTAAATACATTGGTAACATAACCGCATCGTGCCCCATTTTCCTAAGTTGTTGGACTAGTGCATTGTCCTTCATGCAGACACCGCAGTGATAACTGCCTGTGCCGGGAGAGATGAAGAGCAGTTTCACTTGTTTCATTCTTCAGGCGGTGCAAAGCACATCGCCGTAATTGACTGGATCTGGAAGGTCTGCAAACTCAGACATGGCAGTGAAGAGATTAGAGAAATCCTTATCGTCAATATTTCCAATTAGACAGTCTGTGAGTGGTTCACGGAGATTCATGTCCTTTCGAATGAGTTTCCCAAAACTGAATTTCTCGTCATAGAAAGCGTAGACTATTTTTCGCATGGTTTCTACTGCGTTTCGAAAGTCCTTACCATAGTCCACGAAATTTTCAGCGGTAAATTTACCATCATCTTTAAATATTTGGTTAATGGTTTCAGCCGCAAGCTCACCGCTACGAAGGGCGAGGTAGACTCCACTGGAGAAGACTGGATCTAAAAAACTAAATGCATCTCCAACGAGCACAAGTCCATCAGTTGCGCAATATTCGGATCGATAAGAAAACTCACCTGTAGCCCAGTATTGACCAAATTGCTCACCTTGTGAGAGGTGGTCTTCAATCCACGCATTTTTTTTGATTTCTCGTGCAAAGATTTCAACTGGATCACGGCTTTCTTGATAAAGATATTCTTTCACTGCAACAATGCCAACACTGACGATGTTATCCTGCAGGGGGATGTACCAGAACCAACCTTTTTCAGGTATGTATGCAACTGTGGTTGCTCCTTCGTCTGCCCCTGGATCACGCTTGGCTCCACGAAAATATGTCCAGATGGCAACCTTGTTTAACTTGGGATCCTTTGTTCGCCATTTTTCCCGAGTGCAACTGAAAGCATCGCGTCCGGTACAGTCAAGGGTGATGGGGGCTTCAATGCGATGTATTTTGCCTTTGTCATCCTGTGCCTCAACACCAATAACACGACCAGAGCCATCTTTTATGAGAGACTTGGCACGAGTTTGCTCCATGACCTTCGCTCCTTTTGTTTTAGCGTTTTCCAACAGCATCTCATCAAATTCTGAACGCACGACTTGCCAAGTGGTTGACGCAGGGTGGTCCATGTGTTGGAAAAAATAAAAAGGCTGGGAGAGCGACCCATTCTCGCGGACGAACTGCACACAGTATTTTCTCGGGCAGGCAGAAGCCATCAGCTTGTCTATAACGCCTAGGCGATCCAGAGTGAAATAGCAATATGGCATAAGGGATTCCCCTATGTGGTAACGGGGAAACTTTTCTTTTTCCAAGATAAGAACGTCGCGTCCTTTTTCTGCTAACAGTGCTCCCGCTGTTGAACCGGCTGGACCTCCTCCTATGACAATTGCTTCAGGCATGTGTGATTTTATGGTTTTGTTTTATCAATTCAACGTGTCTCTTGGCATTTTAGATTAATGACTTGGTAGGATTTCAACAATGTTGGCGATGGGTTGGCCATCGGGTGTAGATAAAATGTTAGAACGTCCGTATAGCTTAACAGTCTCATCTAGCTCTAGAAGATCCTGTATGTGCTGGTCTGAACTCACTTCGAAATAGGTCTGGGGGGAACTAATAAATGCAAAGTCATTTTTGACGAGAAGACCGCCAAGAGGTTTCTTGCCTTCGAGTATCTCGGTGCCAAGTTTATCGGGGAATACCTTGAGATTGATCTCAATGGCACCGTATTCAACTGGCTTGCCTGAATCCTCTGCAATAAGGAGGACTTCGCGGAAGTAGGAAGTGGGTTCATGCGAGATATAGAGCGCCTTCAGGTCAATCTGGGAATTGTAGTGGCATTCCAGTCGCGTAGTCATGTCCCGATCGTGCACCAGCAGGTGCTTTTGTGGTTCGGGTAATTTTTCCACTCCAATCGGCTGGAAGTCCAGTGGCGCAATTTGCTCCTGCTTATAGAAGCGGGTGAGTGGCGCAAAGAAAGCGTCCGTTGTCTGGATGGAGTCAGACATGATAGTATTCCTTATGTATATCGGACTCCGGAATGTTGTGGCAGAAAAAAGGCATGGAGAAGTTTGTCTATCTGGAGCAGTCCGTCACGGGAAAGTGTGAGTAGATCGTCTGTTTCCGAAATAAGACCACTTTGTTTTAGGTCTTCAAGTTGCTCAACAAAACACTCGGAAAGATTCACCTTAAACTTGTCCCTGAAGTATGATGGCCGTACATGGCCGATCTTCATTTGTAAGATAAATTCCCGGAGGAAACGCTCCTCGTCTGTCGTTACCAAAGCCCGGTTGATTGGCAGATTGGCAGCTTCAAGCATTTCAGCGTACTGGCCAATATGCGAGAGATTTTGGTAATGAATACCTCCGAGATGACCGAAGGAGGCCACACCAATGGAAAGAAGATCGGCCCCGGTCCAGAGACGATCACGATAAACGAACTTGGTTTGAACAGGATCCTTAACTGCGGTGTAGGCACTGGTTATTGTGTAGCCGGCGACCTCCAGTTCCCTAAAGGCATAATCAACCCAGGCCCGCTTGGTGGTCCAATCAGCAACGGGGGCAGCCAACTTTCCTTCCTTCTTCATCCGCTTGTAGATGGTGGTGTTGTATGGAATCTCCATTTGGTAAATGGTGACGCAGTCAGGAGCGAGTTCGATGGTCTTGGCTACGCATTGCTCCCAGTTTTCTGGAGTTTCCTCGAGCATTCCAGAAATGAGGTCGATATTGATTTGTGGAAAATTGATGGAGCGGGCGTATTCGTAGGCACGCAGAATTTCAGGAGTGCGGTGAGCCCGTCCGTTGATCTCCAAGATATGGTCATCGAAATTCTCGATACCGAGGCTGAGGCGAGTGATTCCCATGTCCCTGATGGCCCGGAGTTTATTTTCATTGAGCGTTCCAGGTTCACACTCGAAGGTGACTTCCTCAGCCTCGTCCCAAGGGATGATATCCTGCATGCGCTCCGTGAGAGAAGCGAGTTGCGTGGCTGAAAGATAGCTGGGAGTACCGCCTCCGAAATAGATGAACTTTGGTTTGCGGCCTTGGATGTAGGGCTTTTCTGCGTAGGTTTCCAGTTCTTGGATGGCTGCATCTAGATACTGCCGGATTTCAGAAGAGTTTTTATCCGTATAGACACGGAAATAGCAAAAATGGCATCGCTTGCGGCAGAAGGGAATATGAAGATATAGCCCCAGGGGTGTATCTTTCGGCGTGGGGCTATTAAGCAAAGAGTTGATACAGGGGATGTCCTTCTCTCCCCAAAAAGAGAAAGGAGGATAGTTTGCGACGAAATAGTTGCCGGCCTCGGTGTCTTCGGACATGCGCTAATTGTAGGTTTGGTGTTTGAAAAATGAAAAAACTCAGGGCTGATTGCTACTTGCCGAATGCGAAGAGATTACCTTTCTCGTCTCCGATGAAGACCATGCCGCTGGCAACGGCGGGGGAGGCGATGATGCCTGCGCCCACATCGTAGCTCCAGACCTCCTCGCCAGTCTCGGCGTCCAGGCTGTAGAAGTTGCCGTCGATGGAGCCGAAAAGCACTTGGCCGTCGCAGAGCACGGGTGAGCTATCGACCTGACCGCGGGTCTTGAACGTCCATAGGCCTTCACCGCTCTTGCGGTCGATGGCGTGCATGGACTTGTCGCGTCCGCCGATGTAGAGCTTCTTTTCCGCCACGGCACAGGAGGAGTGGTACGCAAAGCTTTTCTTCTTGTACTTCCAGAGGATGTCACCGCTGATGGTGCTGAAGGCGATAACGGCATTGTCGTAGTGACCGAGGTAGCCGATTTCATCGCGGACGGCAACGGATGAGATGATGTAGGCGTCGGCCTCGATGGATTCGAGCGCCTTGCCGGTGGCCAGTTCGAGGACGTAGAGATATGTGTCGCAACCGCCAAAAATGACTTTTTTGCCAGCGATGGCGGGGCTACCGTTGACGAAGTTGTCGGTGGAGTACTTCCATACGGGCTTACCGTTTTTTGCACGCACACAATGGACACTGCCATCATAGCTTCCTGCAAGTACCCAGAGATCATCGCTTGCGGGGTCCTTGGCCCAGTTGGGGGCCGCGAGTACCTGGTCGGCTGTTTCGTATTTCCAAACCATCTTTCCGTTCGCATCTAGACAGTAGAGGAAGCCGTCGCCTGAGCCGAAGATGATTTGGTCGTTAAGGACTAGCGCAGCACCTTCGATTGCATCCTGGGCCTTAAACGTCCAGAGGGCCTTTCCTGTGGTGAGGTCACGAGAATGGAAGGTGCCGTTGTCGTCACCGACGAAGACTTTTCCCTTGTGTACCACGGCGGAGGCTTTGATGCCGGGTTGGAGGCCGGGCGTACCATCACTCCGCTTGGGGCGTTCAACTTGAAAGGTCCAAGCAAGTTTGAGCTTGTCGGGGAGCTTGCCGCCGGCGATGCCTTGGAGGTTCTGATCCCCACGATGCATGGGCCAGCTATCCGTGGGCGGAGCACTTGATAGAAGCGCTGGGAGGAAGAAGATAGTATATAGGACTCTACAGCGTGGGTGCTTCATGAGGATTTAGGCAGCGGGGCTACAGGCGGTCCCGTGAGCGGCTTCGTAGAGTGCTTCGAATCCTTGGACGGAGATACTGCGGGGGTTGAACTGGGCGGTCCACTGGGTGGAGGCTTCCTCTGCTAGAGTGGGGATTTCTGAGGCGGGCACGTCTAGTGCATCGAGGGTGTGGGGCAATTTTGCGGCGACAAGTAGCTCATTGACACGGGCATGAAGGGATTCGAAGGCGTAGCTGTCAGATGCATCACGGTTGACAAGTCGATTTTCTAAGGCGAGCCGTGCATATGTAGCTAGCGCCTTGGGGTCTTCGGCGTTGTAGCGCATTGCGTGGGGTAGTAGGAGCCCGACAGCGTTGCCGTGAACTGTTCCGAAGTGAGCGGTCAGCGGGTTGGCGGCTGAGTGGGCGCAGCCCAGCATGCTGTTCTCAATTGCGATTCCGGCGAAGGCTGCGCCAAGAAGGACTTGGCCACGAGCGTGGAGATCGTCGGGGCTGGAGAAGACGCTTTCTAAGTGCTCCTGTAGGAGACGAAAGGCTTCGCGTGAGTAGATGCTGGAAAAGGGAGTTTGGCGAAGGGAGACGGCGGACTCGATCGCATGAGCTAGCGCATCGATGCCGGTGCAGGCGGCGACAAAGCGGGGCTGTGTCAGCGTAAGTCCGGGGTCGAGTATGGCAGTGGCAGGGAGAGCCTTCGGGTCGCCGCAGGCCATCTTCTGGTGGGTCGCGGCGTCGGAGATGAGCGCATAGGACTGGCATTCGCTACCGGTGCCGGCGGTGGTGGGCACGGCGATTAGTGGCAGCATTGGTTGGCTAGCCTTGGCGTAGCCCCAGTAGTCCTGCATGCGGCCTCCATTGGAGAGGATGAAGTTGCAACCCTTAGCGGTATCGAGACTAGAGCCACCCCCGAGGCCCACAATTAGTTCGGCACCAAAGTCACGTGCGACCTGCACGCAGTCATCGACAGTTTCCGTGGTCGGGTTTTCCACAACTTCCGTGAATAGGGTGCTTTTACAGTCAGCCTCATGGAGGTGGTGGGCTATCCTTTCCGCGTGGCCTGCCTGAACGATTCCGTTGTCGGTGACTACAAGCACGCGAAGAGCGCCTAGCCTTCGGGCTTCATCGCCAATCTGGCTGAAGGCGTCCTGACCGAAGAGGATTTTTGGGCTGCGCTTTGTCTCGTGGATGGGCATGTCCTACTAATGGTTAATTGCCAATAGCTCTTTGTATTGCCCGGCGATGGTAAAGAAATTCAAAAAGATTACCCTCGTGTGGTTGCTCCCATTGAACATGGCATGTGGGCATTATTCCTGTGTTAAGACGGTCAATGTTTTTGCTGCGTAGCAGTTGGCCAATCCAGTCCCTGTTTTCAGTAATAGCTGAAATGACCAGGCTTGGGCCAATGTTTTTCAGCATCTCATCCTGAGACATTTCAACCACACCAGCGTATGGAAACAAAAATTCTGTTCGAGCCAGGGGGTGTTCGATGTTCTCACAGCGGACTATGGTTGGGTGCAGGAAATTTTGTCCAAATTGTTCTGTTTTTCTCGGTGTACCACCCCGTAGAGGCGCAGAAAAGTCACGTGCCCCTCCTTCACTGAGCCCCTCTTCAACTTTGGAATCTATCCATTCCGCCATCGCCGGATTGGCAAATCCTGAAAGTCGAGCGTTTTCATCTTCAGGTGAGAGGGGTTGAATTTCAGCCAACTTCTCTGCTAATACTTGGGCTATTTCATCACCATATCGTGGAGTGATTACTGTCGAGGCGCATATACAGCTTCGGCCACTGTTGGCTGAAATGGATGTAACAATCGCGTCAATAAGTTCTGGCCACTTCTCGACCATATCTTCTCCAATCAGAACCTTGCTGCGCCCAGTTCCATGGCAGGAGATATTTGGGTTGGATGCGTACTTACTCACTGTGTCATCACCACCAAAAACAATTCCTCTGCTGCATGTATTCAAAATAGTGTCAGAGCCCTCGTGGTCGGTTGGATAAAAACCAAACGCTTCAGCAGGGGCACCAGCAGTAATATAGGCTTGGATGAGTCTAAATGGGGTCCATGGATCCTCTCTTCCGGGTTTTAAGATCACAGGAACCTTCATGGCGATAGCAGGTGCCCATAGGGAATTGACCGCTGGAGCGTTACTGGGCAGCACCGTTCCAACTGAGTCAGCGGCAGGGAAGTAGCATACATCAATGCCATCAACTTGGATAATATGCTCATCAAAGATTTTCGTGGGCAGTCCCCTTGTGAGCCCCTTCAGTATCGTTGACAGGTTGGTGATAACATGTTCGATTTTCTGAAGGTTGAAACGACAAAGGCTGTAGGGTAGTCCTGTTGTCGAAGAAAGCGTGCTTATGTATTCCTCAGGAGTCTGGGTAGCTCCATTGTCTCCCACAGGAAGCGTTTCATTCATGAAAATGCGTCCCGCATTAGCGCTGATCTCTATGAGTTGATCGGTGGTGAATTGTTCCAGTGCTGCAGCGGCTTCTCCAATTTTCCTGTAGTCACGCCGAATGATGCCTGAGTTGACTTGGCTGATTTGAGCAATCGGCTCTTCAGAATGCAGAGGAGTTAGTTCTGTTTTATCTAGGCTTTCATATGCCTTGCCTAGGCGTAGTGCTGGGAAATGGGGAATCATTGGGTTAAATCGGATTGGCTTGCTCAATAAACACCTTCAACAATTTTCTTTTCCATTGCACCAAATGGGCGGACTTCGGCTACACCGTCCCAAGGGGAGCCTTCGATTGGGCGGCGGCGGATGGCTTCGTCTCGTTCCTTGAACTTGGGCATGAAGAACTCCTTGGTGAGGGTGGTAAGCTGCACGCGGCCCCACGTTTCGTAGTCAACAGGGGCATCGGTCTTGTCATCTATGACCCGCAGCACGGCCCGGGGTTGGGGCGCATAGTAGGTGATGGAGTAGTTGTCCTCGGGTGAGAGGGGTTTGTGGCGTGCAAGGCCCATGAGGGTGTTACCATAGGTTGGGACGAAACCCACCTCGTTCTCGCAGATTTCCTCTACAATGAAGCGGGTGTATTGGGGGTCCATGGTGGTGCCCCCGCAGAAGACGCCCTTGATACCCATGTCCACCAGGCTGGCACGGTCAGCCAGAGCCTCAAGAAGTTTTGGAGTTGTGAATAGTGCGCTTACCTTGCGGTTCTTAAGGATTGTGTGGGCCTGGTCGATAACGTGCTCCATGTAGGCCTTGGCCTGATCGAATTGCTTGTTTTTGATGAGGCGCTTAACCCATCGGGGGTCCAGGTCGACGAAGTAGCAAGAGCATCCACGGACATTGGCAAGATGCTCGATGGCGAGGCGCAGTCGGCGCGGTCCAGTGGGGCCGATCATGAGCCAATAGTGGTCGCGAGGGAAGTGGGCGTCATTGAGCGTCTCGGAGAAGGCGCTGTAGTCGATCTTGTAGTCGTCCCAACCGATGCGTTGCTTTGGCATTCCGGTGGTGCCACCGGTCTCGAAGATACTGAAGGGGCGGGTGTTGTATGGCTCGCCTTTGGGACGCCAGACCTCGGGTTGTAGGTCGCGCAAATATTCGTCTTGAAAGTCAGGGAATCGGGCATCTAGATCTTCAAAGGATTGGACTTCCTCGGATGGGTTCCAGTCCTGCTTGGCGGCCCAGTCCAGCCAAAACTGGCAACCAGTCTCGGTAGAGAAGTGCCAATGGATGATTTCACGGACGTGATTATCTAGAACTTGTTTGGCGTCCTGTACGGATTGTTCGAGCGTGTTCATGTTCTTGGATGGTAAATTTTAAGCGTTACTAAATAGCCCCGTCTTCTTTAACGTCTGGATTCAGAGGTCGGTTCAGTTCTTGAAAAATTTGTCGAGAGTGGCCTTTGAGGGGGGCTTAGACAAAAGGGATACCACGACCATGGCAATGGTTGCTGCTGCGAAGCAAATGGCTGCGGGTACTATCCCTGGGCCTACGAAGTATTCACCGCCATAGCCCGATGCATGGAAGTAATAAAACCAGGTGATCACGGCAACGAGGATACTTGCAATAGCTCCCTGTTCGGTGGCTCGCTTCCAGTAAAGGGCCGCAAAAACGACTGGGAAGAGAGCCCCAAAGCCACTAAAGCACCACACTGCAAGGTCAAAAACGTTGGCATTTTTAAGTACCACAGCCAATGCGTAAGTCAGAGCGACAATTGCCACAATAAAGGTGCGGGCAATGCCGATAATTTGTTTGTCAGTATATTTGTCTGCTCCTGCTTTATGTAAAACTATGTCATTGGTGAACATGGTGCCAAGGCAGAGGAACTGTGAGTCCAAGGAGGACATTATGGCCGCAAGTACCCCGGCGGTCAGCAGACCGGCTAGGATTGGGTTATCGATGAGGGTTGCCAGCATTTTGGAAAGGACTGCTGGTGGTGGCATTCCTGGAGGCAAGATTCCTGACGCCCAAACCCCGATCAGCACACAGGGAACCCACACTATGAGGATGCAGAGAGGGTGGGCTATGACAGTCAATCGAAAGGCTTTTGCACTTTTGGCCGTGAGCCAGTGTTGAAACAGGTGGGGAAACATGCCAACACTAAGTGGGATGAAGAGATAGGTCAGGAATGTAATGGGGGGGATGCCCAGTTCTCGCTCTTTGTTCAAGAGTTTTGAGGCTTCGGGAACCTTGCCAAATTTGGGATTTTTAGTCTTGTACTCAATTTCTATCGGCGTGCGGGATAGGTGTGGTTGTCTGCCAATTAGCGCGTCCTTTTCCTCGAGGGTTTTTCCAGCCCATTGCTTGACTTTACCGATGACTTTTGGGGTCTGGTTCTGGACAAGTTTTTTTTCCTCCTTACTGAAACTATATTCTTGGACCAACGTACCTTTTTCGGTGATGCGGGCAGGGATATTACCGGCATTCTCAAGCCCGCCCAAGGCTTTGACTATAAATGTAAAGGCAACCAAGCCCATGACCATGAAAACAATCGTCTGAAAGGTGTTAGCAAAGGCAGCACCTCGGGAGCCACCCATGAAGACGTAGGTTAGTACAACGGCGGAAATAACAAGCCCAGACAACCAGGGAGGAATGCCTCCTTGCCATGGTGGCATCGTCGGGTTGGTGAATAATGCGGGAAACGCTCCGGCAGTGACTGGTTCAATGGTCTTTCCTGCCCCAATAATTCCGATCAGCAGGTAGGGAACCACTAGTAATACGAGGATTGGGAATAGAATATATCCAATGCGATCAGATTCAAATCGTGAACGGAAGAACTGAATTTGGGTTACAAAGCCGTGCTTTTTGCCATAGCACCACAGCCGAATTCCAATAACAAAGAAAATGGCTGCATGGACAAGACCGCTGATGGAGGCCATCAGACCGTAGGTGCCGATCCCTCGCTCGAAGCTTTTGCCGGTGGAGCCCACAAGGGCAAAGGCCGTCATTGTCGTGCCGAACACGCTCATCAGCAGGAGGAACGGTCCTATTGAGTGGCTGGCAACGAAGAAGTCTTTGCTGGTGCCTCGAGATAGTTTGTTGGTGAATAACCCAAGCCCAAGAAGCAGGCTCAGGTAGAGAATAATGACAATAAGAGTGGTCATGGTGTCAGCGGTTGGCCTTCAGCAAAAGGCGATTATTCGTCGGCGAATTTTTCCAGATCTTGCGGCCAGATATGTTTTATCGCCAACCCGCCTAGGATAGCGCAACAAATGGAGAAGCCTGCATGGTATGCGAGTCCAATGGGAAGGAACCCAAGGACGAGGGATTGGTCGTCCCACGACCATGTATCCTGATGAAGGACCAGCATCACAAAAAATAGCAGGTAGATAAGTAGCTTCATGTCTTTTTCGGCGAGGTTCTAATTATTTTATAAACAACAGGCAGGATTTGTCGTTTACTTGAAGAGCACAAAAATCTGTCTTCAGTCATATTCCCTACTTTTTGCCGATCGCGTAAAGATGGGTCTGAGTAGAGATGTATAGGGTGCCGTTTGCGAAGACTGGGGAACTGTAGACGGGCGCGCCCATATCCATGGTGCTGATAATTTTCTTCTCCTTGCCCGCATTGAATATTACAACCTCACCGTCTTCGGTGCCGATATAAACTTTGCCGTCTGCAACGAGAGTGGAACCCCAGATACGGCTCAGGGTATCGTGGACCCAATAAGGTTTCCCTGTCTTAGCATCTAGGCAGTGGATTTTCCCCGCGTACTCAGCAATGTACACAAGTCCGTCTGCTACAGAAGCGGTGGAGATTGTGCGACCGATGTCAGTATATTTCCATACGAGGCCTGAATTGGAGATATCACCTCGCTTGGTGGGGTCAATACAACTGATTCGACCAACACCGTCCCCGTGCTCGGGGTCTTGTCCAATAGCAACATAAATTTTGTTATCATAGAGGACTGGGGTTCCAATGCATTCGCTGGGTCCTGGAGGGGTTGCATAGGGTATTTTCCCTCCTTTTTTATCCTTGCGGTAACTGTCTTCATTGCAATCGATGCGCCAGAGCTCTGGGTAGATGAGAAATCCCTCATCATCTTCTTTTGCCTTCGGATCAAAGCCATAACAGAAGCCGTCTGATGCCCCCCATATAATTTGTTTCTGACCACCGATGGTTCCGTATGTGAGCGAGGACCAGGAGGCGTGTAGGCAACGGGCGCTAGCTCCGGACGCTTCTTCTCCTAGGAGTTTGCCGTTTTTTGCATCCAAGCCGATAAAGTTCGGTGATAGTGGACTTGGGATGTTTGTGTGTGACCAATCGACTCCATTGGATGTCGCATTGTAGACTACGCCATCGATAACTATTGGAGATGAACTGGTTACATTATGTGGAAAGATTCCCAGTTCGTCGCGCATATCGAAAACCCAGAGAATGTCTGCGTCGGTCTTTTCCACCACAGCTGCAGGCTTCCCTTTTTCAGACATATATTTGGATTCGTCTTTGAATGGGCCGTCATTCCCATTGCTCATTCCTTTTAGGTCAATGCAAACGGATTCACAACGATTTGTAACAACGTATGCCTTGTCTCCAACGATCGCCGCTGATGAACATATACCTATATATTCCCAGTCGCTAACTTTGCCCGCCCCTAGCTTTGGTATTATTAGCTGCCATTCGTAGGCACCAGTCTTTTCATTAAGGCAATAGACAACACCACGGTCACCTTTCTTTTTGGGGTCTCGTGGAGATTCATTGTTGGTTCCAACAAGGACCTTGCCGTTGCCTACTGTTACGTTGCCGTACGCTTGGGATCCAATCTTGGCGACCCACTTTATGTTTTTGGTAGTCTTCATGTCGACTACCTCCTTGTCGTTCATTTCTCCGATATCCCATTTGGCAGGCGCACCTTTTTCATCGGAGACCATGTTTCGGGATGCGTCACGGCCCCAGACAGGCCAGTCTGCAGCTTTTGAACTGGCGGCGAGAAGCATGCCGGAGAGGAGGGTATAGAGGAGGATTTTCATATTTTGAAGCGTTTGAGATATTCCGTATAGTTGTTAAATTTAATAGTTGTATCGCCTTATTTTCGTGGGATCACTTTAAGATTATCGATAAAGACGCGTTTTTGGCTTTGTGGAGAAAAAGCAAAAATACCTGGAGAACCGTTCTTGTGCAGCTTGTCATGAGTGGCCTCGATTGTCCACTTGTCTGGTTCTTGCTCGCCACGTGTCCATGCCTTGGCTCTGACAGTACCGGAGCCATCCGAATTCATATCAACCTGAGTTTTGAGATGGTACCAGGTCTTTGGCTTAATTGTGAACGGGGCATTTGCCTTGAAGCGGTCATAGTTGGAGACAATTTCAATTTTTTGGTGATTGCCTATCAATGAGATATTGTAGCGCTGGTTTATGAGTCCGACAGTTGACATGACGCGTCGGTTCCCGTCGGTCATCACATCTGCCTCAATGATATAATTTTTCATGTCAGGACGACCGAGAAAGTTCATTGAGCGTTGAAATAGTATTCTGTCGAGGGTGTTCCCAATCACCTTGGTGCCTTCTTGCTGAAGAACCTGCCACCGCATGCGGGCGCCAAGCCACGGAAGTGGAGGATAGGAGAATTTGTCACCATCTGTGTTGGTCTGAGTAAGTTCAAAGCCTTCAAAGTCTTCGCTGTAGGGGAGGTTTGGGAGAACCCGACCTCTGGTGATCCCGGCGATATTGCCTTTACTTGCACGAATTGCACCAGCTGAGAGTTTTGCGTTTTTGCTGGCAGTCAGGGTGCCGTCCTGGCCTAAGGTCGCGTCGACCTTGACCTTAACCTTTGCCGTTGGTGGAATGTACTTTTCCCACGTGAGGTTCTCAGCGGGACCAATTCGGCGACCGGTTTTGTCT
>Ga0209661_1000594_pt1 | contig 19101 bp, 20 predicted proteins | sample SaaInlV_120m_DNA_2_FD_184660 | JGI IMG/M metagenome (GOLD analysis project Ga0209661, IMG submission 184660) | Marine microbial communities from expanding oxygen minimum zones in the Saanich Inlet - SI072_LV_120m_DNA (SPAdes) (version 2) | ecosystem: Environmental > Aquatic > Marine > Intertidal... | reverse complement strand
GCAATTCTTCTTCGGCTGTAGAACAAACCCCAACCGGAGAAACCGCTGAGTCAGAAGCACAGCTTATTGCCCGCGCCGGAGAGATTCACGATCGAGTGATAACTCTGGACACTCATGCGGACATCAATACGGGTAACTTCACTCCCGAAGTCAATTACACGATGAACCTGGAAACTCAGGTGAATCTAGTAAAGATGGATGCAGGCAAACTGGATGTCGCCTGGTTTATTGTCTACACAGGTCAAGGCGCACTAGATGAAGAAGGATATGCCGCAGCCTATGCCAATGCCATCGACAAATTTGAAGCTATCCATTGGCTGGAAGAAATAGCGCCAGACGAAATCGAAATAGCCTACACCTCAGATGATGTACGCCGAATATCTGGAGAAGGTAAAAAGGTTGCCATGATCGGTATCGAGAATGCCTACCCAGTAGGCTTGGATATGAGCAATATAGAAGATTTCTATAATCGTGGTGGTCGCTACATGTCTTTGGCTCACAACGGCCATTCGCAATTTGCCGACTCGCAAACTGGCGAAGCGGAAAATGATTATCTACATGGCGGCCTCAGCGACTTGGGCAGAGAAGCCGTTGCTGAAATGAATCGCCTTGGAATCATGGTTGATATTTCCCACCCATCCAAAGATGCGATTTCACAGATGCTGGACATCACCCGCGCTCCTGTTGTCGCTTCTCACTCATCGGCCCGAGCTCTAACCGACCACACCAGAAATCTGGAAGACGATATGCTGTTGCGCGTTCAGCAAAATGGCGGCGTAGTGCAGACAGTCGCCTTTGGAAGTTACATTAACGAAGATAGGCGCACCTACTTAATTGAAAACACAGAAAGAGAAACAAGAGCAAATGCCCCCGAAGCAACTGTGTCGGATTTTGTAGACCACATCGACTATCTGGTTAAGCTAATAGGCATTGATCATGTTGGCATCAGTTCCGACTTCGATGGTGGTGGTGGCATTACCGGTTGGAACGATGCATCTGAAACTAGAAATGTAACCGTTGAATTAGTACGACGAGGATATACGGAAGATCAAATTTCTCAGCTCTGGAGTGGCAACCTGCTACGTGTACTTGATGACGTGCAACGCATTGCCGGGGAAATCCAGGCGGAATAAATAAGCAAAATAAACCTATCAGGAACTACCATGAAAACTATACATAAAACACTAACTGTAATTGCTGTGCTTGCTGTTTCACTTTTGTCAGCCAATGCAGACCATCATGAAGCTGACGGTGGCTCAACTATAATGAGTAAAGCAGAAGTAGATGCGACTCTAGCTCAGGGTCTGGCTAACCTGGCAGAAGGCAGGAGTGTTAGCGATATTGTTATGCGTCATATCAGTGTCGGAGAAGAGCATATGGGTGTCTCTGTGGTTCAGCGCAGCAAGGTTGAGGATACCGGCGTAGAAACAGGAATCGCTCACGTAAATCTGGACGAAATTTACTATATCGTTTCCGGTCAGGGAACCATGGTTACCGGTGGCGAATTCATCGATATGCAAACCAGCAATAGTTCACTACTAGGCCCGATGGAAAGGGGCGAAATTCGAGGGGGTGTTCTGCAGTTTGTAGAACCAGGCGACATTGCAATCATCCCCAAGGGTATGCCTCATGGCTGGCATGAGATAGACACAGATACTATTAGCTATATTATCTTTCGTGGAGACCCGGACAAGGTAATGGAAATTAAGACTGAGCCCTAGACTCTGACTTCAATATCATAATTCCTGAATACAAAGGGACTGACTAAGCAGTCCCTTTTTTTGCGCATAACAAATTCAATCGCTTGAGTTTGAGTCTGTAAAAACAGAAGCCCCTCTCACCCCCTCCAGTTATCCACAATCAGAGACCGCTGTCATACTAGCCAAACCGCCAATCAGATAGAACGCCGCGATAACCTACGATATATCGGGTTTACTGTCATTCTTATCGCTAATGGATCGAAATTTCGGCCGATACACTCAATTTCTCATTTTGCCCGTCAATTTCGTGAGTTATTTGCAAGAATGGGACTCATTACACTCTTCTCTAAGCAAAACTGCGCCCCAATTCACTAAATTTCTGCTATTTTTAAGGAATCATGTGCACCACATCACATTATTGATTCCTACAAGGGCTAGGATGCTGAATATACGAAGAATTAGTGGGTTGGAAGCCCTGTTGTTACGGTAAAAGTAGGATATTTCCTACATATACTGATCAATCAATCAATAACCAACATAGATAATAAAAATGAATACCCAATTAAAAAGCCAAAGAAAAATTCAAAAGAACGGAGCCAAAAGGCTATCCGTCTACATCCTTTCATTCCTGTTTGCCCTATCGCCGGCCATCACCATGGCTCAACAGGGAATTAGTTCCCCCGCCGAAGAATTGGCTGGGCGAGTGATTGTTGTTCAAGGTGATGTTTGTAGTGGTCAAGTAATATTGGCCACCAGTTTGTGGTTAATCCAGTATTTTTGCTCTGACTCGTTTGGCGATAATCCACCGTTATGTTGATGCGGCCTCACGCGACTGTAGTAACCAGTAATGTAATTATTCACCGCAAACTTTGCTTCAACAAACGATCGGTAGCCTATCGATGGCATCCATTCAGTTTTAAAGCTTCTGAAGAATCTTTCCATCGGCGCATTATCCCAACAATTCCCTCTACGGCTCATGCTTTGTTTTATCTGGTAGCGCCATAATAGCTGACGATAGTGCCTACTCGTATAGTGACAGCCTTGATCAGAATGAAACATAACATCTTGAGGCCTTCCTCTTGCCTCAAAGGCCATGCCTAAAGCCTTGCCTGTTAACTCGCTGTTAGGGGAATGTGATGTTGCCCAGCCCACTGGCTTGCGGGAAAATAAATCCATCACAACCGCCAGATAAGACCAGCGATTCCCTGCCCAAATATACGTGACATCACCACACCAAACCTGGTTTGGTTCTGTCACTGTAAATTCTCTATTCAGATGATTCCCTATCTCCACATGTTCTTGAGCTGCTTTTCTGTAGGCATGCTTCGGTAGCTGGCAACTCACTATACCCAAGCGTTTCATAATGCCTGTGGCGCGATAACGGCTTAATGCATGACCTCTGGCAGAGGATATTGTTGCAAGCGTTCTAGCGCCTGCTGAGCCGTTACTTTCCCTGTGAATAGATTTAACAAACGTCATCTCCTCAATCTTTCGCGGGTCAACTTTATGTGACCGCTTAGCCCAATATTTGTAACTACTCCGATGAACTTCGAAGGCCTCGCATAATTGCACCGCGTTATAGCTCTCTGTCAGCTTCTGGATTATCGCAAATTGTTCAGCGAGTCCGACATCAAGAGAGCGGTAGCCTTTTTTAGAATTTCTTTCTCCGTCTCAATCCGCTTGATACGCTTTTCTAGTTCTTGGATCTTGCGTTGATCCGGCGTTAAGGCATTGGGCATTGATGAGGTTCCATTACGCTCTTCCCGTAATTGCCTTGACCATTTATCCATCGATGAAGCACTCACATTGACAGCTTCAGCTGCCTGTCTAACGGAGTAGTTCTGGTCAACAACCAGCTGGGCTGATTCCAGCTTAAACTCTGGACTGAAATTGGGCCTTTTCTTGCGTGTCATATTGTCACCTAATTGTAGGAAATGCATAATAGCACCTCTATTTAGGTGGCCAAATTAACTATGCCACTACACAATCTTGCTGCGGCTGAGTAAGCTGTTTTGTGCGCGGGATTCAAGATAAGGTGTATTGCTCGTTTTAGGTGTAAGTTTTCCTCTCAAAGCCAATTTTACTCATTACCATCTACTTCATATTTCCAAAGTTTCTAATGGATAATATTTCCCCAGCGATTTAGTATCGATCACCCAACAGGAAAATAATTTACTTCGCAGCAATTACTAAACTGCAATGAAATACAATTCAGGAATAACAATGAGAAACATTAAATCCAGCATCGCGGTACTCCTGCTTCTTATCTGCCAATTCGGTTTCGCCCAACAGGATGTCCTCAGCATCGATCACTATGTAGCCAATGTATCCGAGGCTCCCTCCATGGCTGGCGAAGTGGCACAAATATATGTGCGGGAACGAGTAATTGCCGACAGCCCTCTTCGCGGACGAAACATGGAAGGTCAGGTGGTATTGTTTATTCATGGCGCCGGCACCCCCGCAGAAGTCGCATTCGATGTGCCCTATGAAGGCTATAGCTGGATGGCTTATCTAGCGGCCGCTGGTTATGACAGCTTTTCAATGGATACAACCGGTTATGGTCGTTCAACTCGCCCCACTGCGATGAATGATGTGTGTAATCTTTCTGAGTCACAGCAACTGGAGTTTATCGATGAACCTTGCGCCCCCAGTTATCCCTATGCTGCAACTACCATTGCGTCGGATTGGGATGACATCGATGCCGTCGTTGACTACCTGCGTGAATTGCGTGGCGTAGAACGCGTACACATGGTGGCCTGGTCTCTCGGCGGTCCGAGAGCTGCCGGTTATGCCGCCCTACATCCCGAAAAGGTTGGCCGCATCGTGTTGTTGGCGCCAGCCTATGGTCGAGATCGCCCAAGCAATCCTCCTGAAGTAATTCCGGCACCGGGTTCAGCATTTAATAAACAGTCTTTGCAGGACTTCACCAGAAACTGGGATCGTCAGGTAGGTTGTGAGAATCAGTATAATCAGCCGGTAAAGAACGCAGTGTGGGGAGCCATGTTGGATTCAGATCCTGTCGGCTCCACCTGGGGCACAGGTGTGCGCAGAGCTCCTCGGACTACAACCTGGGGTTGGAACAAAGATGTTGTAGGGCGAACCGAGGCGCCTATGTTGTTGGTGTCTCCCGTTCATGACGCACAGATCCCGGCGCGGCTTGTTCGAAATCTCTATGAAGACTTGGGCGCAGAGGAAAAAGTTTTGTTGGACCTCGCCTGTTCGTCCCACAATGCCATGTGGGAAATAAATCATAACATTCTGTTCGATGCCACTCTGCAGTGGCTGCAAAATGAATCCGTGGACGGAATTACTAATGGTGAGTTACGTAAGGGCTATTAACTATTACTTCGGCCGTTCCATTTCGAATAAATTGTCTTCATCAACACGGCTGTAGTCGTTGTATCCCATTCTCCCTATGGGAGACATTCTTACAACGTCTACGAGCCCTTCCTCAGTGATAAATTCATCGTCGATGTGTACTCCGATTACTTCACCAAGAATCATGATGAATTTATCCGAGGGCTCCCATGAAGGTATTTCGACGCTTTTAATGTAACGGCACTCAAGGGAAACTGGGCTCTCCTTAATTCTCGGCGCTCCAATTAAATTTGACGCCACAGGAGTCAATCCACTTAATTTAAACTCATCTACTTCGGAGCTTACGCTAGCTGATGAGGCATTCATCTGTTCGCGCAACTCCCAGGAGGCGAGATTGCAAACAAACTCTTTAGTTGCTTCTATGTTGCGAATTGAATCTTTCATGCCGTCGGCAGCGCTTCCAACCCCGCCTGAAAACATAACCGTTGGTGGCTTATAACACACCGCATTGAAGAAACTATAAGGCGCCAGATTCAAGACACCTGCTTCGTCTCGAGAGCTTATCCATCCAATGGGTCGAGGTACTACCAAGGAATTGAATGGATTTCTTGCTAAGCCATGATCATTTTTTGAAGGTTCATAAAACATAGTATTGATCGACTACTTTAGTTCTTTTGATAGGTAATGCGGCCACCCACCACGGTCATCACGTTCTCGCTGGAGAGAATATCAGGCTCGGGTATGGTCATGAAGTCGCTATCGAAGACCGTAAAGTCAGCATACTTACCAACTTCAATCGAGCCTCTGACATTTTCCTGAAAAGCGCCATGTGCTGGCCAGATGGTTAGCATCTTCAGTGCAGTCTCTCTGGAAACAGCGAGCTCGGGGTGCCAGCCAGGGCCTGATGTACCATCGAGTCTTTTACGGGCAACTGCAGCGTAGAATTCTATTCTAGGATCACCCGCTTCGACGGGAGCATCTGACCCGGCAAGAATCATAAGGCCTCTATCTATTAGCGCCTGCCATGGGTAAGCATAAGACAAACGGTCGGCACCTAGTCGGTCGCCAGCAAAATTCAAATCGCCAATACCATGGGAAGGTTGCATGGAAGGCATTACTCCCAATTCTACAAACCGCTGCTGATCCACCGGCGGAATAATTTGCGCGTGCTCCATGCGCCAGCGCAGATCTTCGCTCGCCCATTCTGATCGCGGTACCGCCTCATAAGCTTCTTCATACCAATCTAAAAGAGAACGAACAGCACGATCGCCGATCACGTGGGTCTCTATCTGTATTCCCTGTCGCAGAGCAGCGTGCAGAATCGGCACCAGTTCTTCTTTAGTGGTGCGGTTCATGAAACCGTTGTGATCTGCATCTGAATAATCGTTAATGAGAGCTGCGCCGCGGGAGCCCAAGGTTCCATCGATGAATACTTTAATGCCGCGAACGTCGAACATATCGTCGGCTGTTGTTTCGCGCCCTCTCTGAATCATTTGCTGGGCTTCTGAAACTGGTATTGCCGCATACACTCGATGAGCCATATTGCCTTCGGCATGTATTTGATTCATCAGTCCAACCAGCTGATAGGACATTCCTGCATCCTGGGTTTGAGTCCAACCCAGCGCCGCATTAGATCGTAATCCTCTCTCGAGATTGTCTTTTAAGTATGCATCGGTATCTTCGGGAATTATTGCTCTGAATACGTTCATTGCGTTGGCAAGGACATAGCCATTAGGCGTGCCATCTAAATCTCTTTCGAAGCGGCCGCCTTCAGGGTCTGGCGTGTCACGGGTAACACCTGCCAATTCCATAGCTTTAGAATTCACCAGCGCTGAGACTCCATCGGCGCGAGGCATGAATAAAGGCTTGTTTTCTGTAAATGAATCCACGTCGTACTTATTAAGAAAGCGCTCCTCGTCAGTCCACTCTCTTTCGATCCAGCCGCGCCCCAGGACCCAAGCACCATCCGGAACAGTTTCTGCCCAGTCGGCAATAGTCTGAACTGTTTCTTCCAACGTAGGGATACCAAACAAACTCAGTGTCTTAGTACGCCTGCCAACACCTTCCAGGTGTTGGTGACTATCGGTAAATCCGGCATAGACAGTATTTTCAGACATATCGATAACATTGGCATCTCCACACATGTATCGCGCAGCATCGGCATTGCTGCCAACAAATACAATACGATCCCCTACAGATGCGACGGCTTCGGCTGTCCACTGTGCATCATTGGCCGTGTAGACAATGGTGTTGTGCAGCACCAGATCGGCAGCCTCGCAATCAGCTGGGGAATTTTGACCGTAGGAAGCTGAGGCAAGGGCTATGCTGAAGATTCCTGTGAGAGTTATTGATAGCTTCATGTTTCTTTTTCTCTTCTAAGCCTAAGCCAGGAAAATGAATATTGAATAATTGATGTTTGCTGAAAGTGAAAACTACCGCAAAACTACAGCTTGCGCAAAATTGCTAGTCTTCTGTCTTAGTTTTGGGGTTCGGCGATTTGCAAACCCTCAAGGAACTAGCTCAGCGGTTCATGTTTCTTCAAATAAAACATTTTTACACGGGCAAATGCCAGCGACTAATGCGGGGAGTGCTTCTAATTCAGTGTTTGAATACTCTAGACTGTGTTTTCTGGGAATTACTTTTCAAGACGAGAAAACTCGGCAGGATTCTTTAGTTGGCTTTTAAATTAAGCAGCAACTTATCGATCTTCTCTATGGAAAATGGCTTCTCAATTCCACCGATCACATCAAGCCCCAGTTCCTTGCCAATTTCTTGCGTGAGCTTCAGTTTTTCGCTGCCCATTCCGCTTATTAGAACAATCGTGGCAGTGCAATTATTGGCCGATAAAAACTGAAACACATTCACCCCATCGAACCCCTTTTCTGAAAGGTCTATATCGCTATCCACGCCCAGGTCGAGGTCGAGAAATATGAGATCAGGGGAGAAGCTTCTATAGCTTGAAGCTATTTCACCGGGTTCGTTAACACAGGCGACTTCAAAATCCGCCACCCGCGCAACTTCTTCGAGAATGTCGGTAATGTCTTTGTTGTCATCTATGATCAGTAGCTTGCGCATTACGATGATTGACCACTTATTCTGAAATTAATAGGAAGTGTTTCTTTGACACATCAAGATTTTGAATCCAGTCTCAAAAAGTACCTTGGTGGAAATCCGGTACGGAAACGGAACTCAAAGCCCACAGCGTATGCTTCGCTTACCCGTTCCTCCTCTGCGCCCTCTATTGGCACCACTAGAAACGGCTGGAATGAATCCGTTCCAGGCATTTTTACTTCTACATCAGGGTTGCTCAAAGCCTGCTTGTACCAGGCTCGAGGCCAGTGATTCGCCGCGATATAGTTTTCGCCGTCAAGCTGTTCCAGCCGGAGAACTCTTTCGTGACGTTCATTGCCCTCGTTAAAAGTCGCGATCACTAATGAAGTGCTACCCTGGGGCTGGTTATATCCGAGGTTAGCCTCAAACCAGACAATGGATAAGATGTAGCTTGCTAACAAACCACTAATCGCAATAAACGACCACTTCTTGATTTTCTTAGGCTCCACCTTCATCTCCCAAATTGAACGGGCCGCTCCTAATTTGAACAAGTGCCGCAGATGAAATTCTAAAATAGAATGACCCAAAATAAAACTTATTGATCTATTCGAATTCCTTTTACGTTCTTAGTTACCTACTATTCATAGCGGCCAAAAACAGCATCTTTCAAATTTTTCTTAACTATCACGCCTGCATTAATTACCAACGCCTATTTATTAAGCTCAATTGCAGCAGCAATGTAGGACCGCAATTCTTGTTCCTGCATTTTCTCCAGAGACAACACCCTCATCCGTTTTGTTTCACCATGGAGCATGCCGTATTTGTCTTCAATGAAAGCGCCTTTCAAGAACCCAATATCAACTCCGTAAGGCATGGTTCTCATGTGGCACAAACCTGATCCATTGTAGGAATAGGTAGTAATCTTTTCTTTCTTTGTTTCTGACACTTCACTGAAAGCAAGCAGTATGTCCCTCACCTCACAGAATAAATCGCTCTTGGGAGATGCCAGATCTCTATCAAACTGCATGATTATTCGCTCCTCTAATGCTCTCCACACTCCTCTAATGCTCTTTACACTATAGGCATATATTTAAGATAAAGGAACTGTTCAGGTCTATTTGCCACTGGCCAGAAAAAACCGAACGCTCGCATGATATTGGACAAAACTACTCTACGGAGATAGCCTGTAAATGCACTTACGCTATTTTCTCTCTTAGCTCCTTCGATTCATTTGTCAGCGAACCTGAATTGGCAGTTAACGGAGAAATTTTTTTGCACGAGACCCAAAGGGAAACATTCTGGGCTTCCAACTTGTTGACGCTGTTTCGTCCAAGTAGTTGCGGATAATGATATTTGAATTCGGAAATGACGGAGAAACCATGATAAAAAAAATAGCAAAATGGACAGCGTATACATTCGGCGCCTTTGTACTTCTTGTAGGAGTAGCATATGGCGGAATGCGTCTTAGTGATGGTCCAGTGGAATTTTTCCCCTGGTTTACCATTAGTATCGGCGGCCCGTTTCGAAGCGGCGAATTAGCTGCCTCACCTGACAATTGGGATTTTATTAAGGATCGGGAGGAAATCGAATTTCAGACTCTAAACCCGACAACCTCGCGAACCATATGGGTGCCTGTAATAGACGGCAAGCTCTACGTTGTCAGTGGTTACATGAATTCAACAATCGGGCGCGTATGGAAACAGTGGCCAAGCTACATGGAACAAGACAATAGAATTCTTCTTCGGGTGGATGATGATATTTATGAGCAGAGGCTAAATCGAATAACTGAGGGACCCATAACCGCAGCAGTTATGTCAGAAGTGGCGCGCAAGTATTTCGGAGCGCCAGCACAGGTCAACCCGGCTGCCGGGGCCGCGGTTACCAGCGGATCGGCGTGGCTATTTGAGGTAGTCGATAACTAGACAAAAAAGGCCGATTCAGTTTTCCTGAATCGGCCTTTTTATCTACTTCCTTCTGAGCCAGTTTTTGCAAGTATTTCTAGATCAACAAACAAAAGCTCGCCTAACTAATCTGCAACCCAGGGCGGATCAATTAGTAACTCCGGATCGACATTAGCCTTAGGAATAAATTTCTGCGTACGCCCATTCTGATTGTCACCGCCATACATGTTGCCGTCAGTATCGACTGTAAAACTATGCACTTCGATGTAGCCATCGGGTAATTCCGGCGGCACCAACCATGTGTATTTGTAATTGCCTTCAAAATCCAGATTCACAAAGCGAAGCGGCCTAAGGTCAGTTATCCAGATATCGTCTTCATTGACTATGATATCCAGTGGCAAAGTAAAACCATCCCATACGTCCACAAAGTCCATCTCGGCTGGGTCACTGGTAGTGCGAAACAGATTGATGCGCCCCCCAGTTCGATCCAGTGCAAAGATTAGTCCTTCTGGCCCAACTCCTAGGGCATGAATGCCTTTAAACTGCCCTGGACCGCCTCCGTCACCGCCAAATTCAGACAGATAATTCAAATCTTCGTCGAGAACGATTATGCGATTATTGTCACCTTCTGAAGTTCCATCGGCTATCAGAACGCGACCGTCTGGCAGGAAGGCAACATCCTGTGGATGAGACAGATGGTTCACACCATCTGCTCCAACTACATTCTTTTCGCCAAAGGTCTTGAGTAGCCTGCTGCCACCGTTTGAGAATACGTAAATCTGACTGAATGTTTCGTTGATTACCCAGACTTTTTTCTCTGGGTCATAGGGGCTTATGCGAACGCGATGAGGTCCGGGACCATCGGAGTCTGCGCAGAGAAAATCCCATTGGTCCCAAAGATCTGTGACTTCGCCATTTGCGTCCAGGGTATACATGCAATTTTGCCAAGTGCGCAGCTCAGTTTGGAACAGGACATTTATCCCAAGAGTGCCAGCGTGCTGCTCAAATTCTTCCGGAATCGGATAAGGCAATAAGGTCTCGCCACGCATCAGAACGAAGATTCGATTAGGTGACTCGGCAAATACGCCAGAATTGCCCCCTAGAGCGAAACCTTGCTTGGCAAAAGGATTTTGCCAGGCTCTCACCACGTTATATGGACTAGGACCAATAGGTCCTCTGGCATTGCCCTGACCTTGGGCGTAACTGACCGCTGCCAACAGCGCCGTTATTAAAAACAGTGATATTTGTCTTGTTAACCGCATCTCTCTCTCCACTCATAATTATCAATGCCGAAACTATCATGAAAATCATCCAATTCCCAAGTTACAAACTGCAACATACTGCCCTTTCTACCGCTTTATCTTCCACTGCCCAGCCTGTTAAAATTGAGCATTATTTGGACCGGAGATGTTGTGTCATGACCACCCCAGTTACTAGACGGGAATTTCTTAACTTGTTGGGAGCCTACGGTGGCACGTCCGCTGTATTGCAGGCCGGCGCTGCTCTCGGGTTCATGCCCAACACCAGCCAGGCGGCGGATATATCGCTTATGGCAAACAATGGCAAAAAGGTCGCCATTCTCGGCACAGGCATCTCTGCATTAACTACTGCGTGGGAACTCACCAAGGCAGGCTATGACTGCACTCTGCTGGAAGCTTCTCACCGCCCTGGCGGAAGAATGTTCACAGTGCGTTCCGGTACCGTGATTGACGAGATCGGCAATTACCAGCGCTGCGAATGGGACAACGATCCTCACCTCTACTTCAATGCCGGCGCAGCTCGAATTCCCAGCATTCATAGCAGCGTACTGAAATACTGCAAAGAATTGGAAGTCGAACTGCAGGTCTTCGTCAACGAAAGCAAGACAGCCTGGGTTCAGGACGACGCGATGAATGGCGGCAAGCCCATTAGAAATACAGACTACTCATCGAGCATGAATGGTTTTATTTCGGAAATGCTTACCAAGTCTTTGGGCAAGGGCCAGCTAGACTCCGATCTTACCGAATCTGAATCTGAAACTTTGCTGGGCATGCTACGCAGCTTTGGCGACCTTAACGAAGACATGCTCTACAAAGGTTCCGTAAGAGCTGGATATGGCTCCGGCGGTTTCCTCGATCATGGCACCAAGAGGGATGTAGTCGCCCTACGCGACCTATTGAAAACCAGATTGGCCGGCAGCGTTATGGTCACTACTCAGGAAGGCACTGGCAGCGGCCCTCTTCTTATGCAACCTGTTGGCGGCATGGATCGTATTATCTACGCTTTTGCCAACCGACTTGGCGATCGAATTAAATTCCGCGCTCCCGTTACGGAAGTAATGGTTAAAGACGATGGCGTTGAAGTGGCTTATGAACAAGATGGTGAAACACAGCTGTTGAAAGCTGACTACTGTTTCAATTGCATACCTAGCCATCTGATGAGTGGAATTCCAAACAACTTCCCTGATGAATATACAGAAGCGATGAATTACATTCGTCGTGGCCGAGCTTATAAGGCAGCATTTCAGGCGAAGGAACGGTTCTGGGAAAAAGAAAATATTTATGGCGGCATAACCTGGGTTAATGCACCTAGCGCACAAATTTGGTACCCACCTCATAATATTCACGGAAAGAAAGGTATTGTGCTTTCTGCTTATAATTTCGGTGGCGCTAATTACACTGAAATGAGTCAGGAAGATAGAATCGAAGATTTTCTTTCTGCCGGCGAAAAAGTCCATCCTAACTATCGCGAAATGTGTGAGAAGCCCATAACCATTGCGTGGCATCGCATGAATCACATGTTGGGTTGCGCACCTAGATGGGCACGCAGTCGAGGTGGCTGGTCAGAGAAAGAAGAACATATGTATGAAACACTGAGAGCGCCTGTGAATGGGCGTCATTACATGATCGGTGATCAGGCCACACAGCACTCTGCTTGGATGGAAAGTGCTATTCAATCTGCTCACTACGCTTTAGCAGATTTGGATCAACGAGTGAGAACAGAACCAGCATGAAGAAACTAATCACAGTAACAGCACTAATGCTCTCGGCTCTTTGTAGTATTTCAGCTAGCGCAGCAGAGGGTGATGTAGGAGTAGCAGCTACAATGGATGATCGCTACTGCACCACCTGCCATGGCGCCGACGGTGTAGGCAATCTTGCTATCGAAGCTCCCCGATTGGCTGGCATGGAAGGCTGGTATTTAAAACGCCAGCTGGAAAACTTTAGAGCAGGAATTCGCGGGACACATGCCGAAGATATTCCGGGCCTGGAAATGCAGCCCATGGCGGAAAAGCTTAGTAACGAAAGTATTACGGATCTTGTTGATTGGATTGGCGGCTGGGAATATGTACCTGCCGCGGTAACGGTTGAAGGCAATGATAGACAGGGACGAACTGCCTTTCAAAGTTGCGCCGCTTGTCACGGAGCAAATGCAGAAGGTAACGAAGCCTTGGGTGCTCCCGCTCTCGCTGGCCAGAACGACTGGTACTTGATCACTCAAATAGAAAACTTCCGCTCAGGCGTAAGAGGATCACATCAAGACGATACCTTTGGTGCTCAAATGGTCACCATGTCTAAGACTCTAAGAGACGAGCAAGCTATTCTGAATGTTGTGAGTTACATAAATACACTTCAGAAATAGAAGATTGAGGAGTGTTGCAACCCGGCTGTAAACGAAGTGTTGAAGCCCGGCTGTAAACGAAGTGTTGAAGCCCGGCTGTAAACGAAGTGTTGCAGCCCCGTCTGCAAAACAGAGTCTGGCGGCGACACTCTTAAGACTCACTCCTAAGCGACCCTCCAAACTGTATTTCCTGTCGCGGCTTTGGTTATACCTGCGCTGCATTTAAACTCAATTCGCAAACAAGCTCTTTGCTAAAAGCCAAATATCCCGGCCAGATTTCGAATAAACCGCAAAGCCAGGGTCAACCTGGGGTTGCTTTGAATCATTGATCCCATTGCATCCACTTCGACTGTAATATTTTCCATTGCTTGCGCTGCCTCCAGGCCTCTGCCTGTAAGACTGAATTCGATCAGTCGATTGGGGCCAAGATTTCGGATCTGAATCTGTAGCTCTTCTACTTCACGTTGTTCAGTGATTGCAGGTCTTACACTGCTCTTGTTAGTAGCAATAATGTCCAAGACATTCCAATTAAGATAGCTGTCAGCGGGGACTGGCAGCAGCTTGATTTCGATCAGTTCCTGTATCTCCGTGCCCGTATTGCCCACTGTAATATTGTATCTGGAAGTACAACGGCTGAGTTCCGACTCATCGGAAATGTAAAAATCGCTACAGGTGGAAAATCCAAGTCCGGCTCCATATGAAACTTCGTAATCGGCGGCAAATAAAATTCGAAATGTTACGGGGAAGAAAACAAAGAGTATCAACAAGACTGCTACAAAAATGACAGCACGCTTCTGATTGTAGGTATAGGAGTATGTAGTCATTGATCCTGATTTTCTCAGTGTGCAAAATCGCTGGCAATACTTTCGAGAGCTTTCATCTCAGTAAAATGAATGATCAGCCAGCGTGTTGTGATAAGTGCCCGCGAAGATCGGCGATTGTCTTTAACAAAATCAGCAAGGTCAGCGCCGGTACTGCCGAACCAAACATCATTGTCAGAAACCCTCCAAAAATTATCGTCACATGCATAATGATAATCCGACGGTAGGGTTCTCCCATCTGTTTCCCTGTGTCCTTGCCAATATACTCTCTTCGGCCGAGAAAATTCACATAATAGGAAATCCCGTGACTTATGAAAAAAGCGAGAAGTGCTGGTGCCAAGCGAAGAAAGTCAGCGAACACTTCGGCAGTTGAAATATCTCCCTCGCCCGCGATGCTTGAACCAAAGAAGGCATAGATAAAGAGCAGATGACCCGCCATAAAACCGCCATAGTGGCCAACAAAAAACGGCCCATAAAAAAGCACGGCCCAGCCTGAAACTTTGCCGAGTTTAAGGAGATTATAAAAGCCGATAACTGCGCTCTCTGCCCAGAACAGCAGCATAACTTCCCCGATATCCCAGTCATACAAAAGAACACCCAGTATTGGAATGAGGTTTGCGACAAGAAGAGCCAAGCTTGATAAAGAAGTAATACCAATGGCATTACCGGTCTCAATTCCGACCATTGGCGGCCCGGGCATTCTGATCTTTTCCTGCATTGCAGAAAAATCCAGTTTTGCAGGCGGGCTACTTTCCGATGGAAATAATTCCCGCAGTTCCGTAATCAAAAATTGCGCCCTTTCCTCGTCAATAGCAGACCCGAAGCCTATTTCTTCACGGCCATAATTGAATACCAGATGTGGTCCTCTCCATCCTGTTCCTGCACTTTCGTCTGGCTGCTGACTACGGAAGTCTCTGACCAGCTCTTTGCGGTATCGGGCACCAAAGCCAATTCCAAAAAGCCCGACGCGCAGAATTAAATCGCCCTGGTTCACGCGAAGAGTTTCTCTGCCAAAAACAAGAATGAGAAATAGAATAAGCAGAACTGCGACACCAGTAGACCAACCAAGTAACCAAAACCCAGTGAATAGTAGAGATACCAGTGAAAAAAGGCCGCCATCTCCCGCATCAAGCAAGGACCCGCCTACAGTGAATAAGGGCGTGCTGAACATAGCAAGGAAGGCACCGGAGATGAGTATTGCAATCCAGGATCGCTTAAAAGGAAGGCTTCGGTAATAGTCTTTGCCAGATGATGTTGCGCTATCCAGCCCCAATGAGAATTGAGGTTTGTATGGTCCCATCGCTTTGAGACGCCGGCGCTTGGCCACAAATTTTGATTCAGACTTGTTAACAGCCATAAGAACCAATTGGTCAGAAGGTTGAAGTGCGTGGAATAATTTGGATTAAGCTATTTAATCCCTGTTCTTGTCTCTGTGAATTCAAATTGGAGATTGATCAGCGAATTCTTCTTTCTACATTCTATTTTCTACGCTCTCCTGTTCGCCGGTCAGAAGTTCTGCGATCCTCCCCTTTATACGCAACTTTACTATCGCTACCCTTTCTTCTCTCGCTACTCCTTCGGCCATTTTCGCTTCTTTTTTCTTCACTCATCGTTTTGTCCTCAGTCTTCCCGTAGTCCAGATTAGTAGTTGGGATTAATAGTTTAGAAAAATAGTTGAGTAATGAAGAATGCGTATCGCACTTATGTTCTTTCTTACTCTGTCAGGCTAGATATTGAAATTTCGATACTGCACTGATTTAACGCCATCCAAGCCAATATCTTTAATCGAAATTAACCGCAGGGCGGCTATCTATCATGATCTTGTCGAGTACATTCTGCGCTTTTTTCTTATCTGACAGATCCTGTACTTCCAGCATCTCACATTGATCGTCTACCATCTGAGATATAGTCACTGGATAGAATTTACAATCATCGGGTCGATCCAGGTAGATATCACAGGTATATAGCTCTTTATTGGGAGCACGCCTTAGCCAAGGACATCGCTCAAGCTGCTTACCTGATTCAGGATCAATCCAGATTTCTCCTCGCTGAACATATCTGAATATATCGGGTCTAAATGTCTCCCAAAACTCTAGTTCACTTTCAGTTGCGGACAGCCCGCCGTGTCCGTATTTTGTACAGCATTTCCCACATTGATTACATTCTTTCAAGCTTCAGCTCTGCTCAGAATCCGACGGGCTTAAGTGAGCCGCCAGTGGGATTTCATTAAATGAACCCTCAGTCATTTGCAGCTTTTGCAGCTTCAGATTCCAGATATCTTTCACCTCTTAACGCACCGGTCATGCTGTAATTTCCTTCATGGCAGGCATACTCGTAAATATGATCGCTTTCTTCATTTCTAGTGAATGAGAACTCACCTCGCCAAGCTTCGGTGTAATACCTGGGATCATTCACCGAAAACTGATAGTTCAGCTCCGTATCAGAAGTACGGGTGAATCGCTCAGTTATGTGGGCTTCACTACTTAATAACATCGGCCGACCGATAGTGGCACGCTCTGGATTTACATCGCTGAAATGTGTTGTCTCTACAACTAGAGTGTCTCCTTCCCAGTGCCCTACCGAATGTCCTTCCATGGTTCTTATTGCATCTGGACGCTGGTGTCCGTTCATGTGAATGATACGAAGCGGCACGACTTCTTCACTTATGATCGCTATCGTATCTTCAGTCTGCACAAAGCCACTATACAACTGATACATGAAAGCTCGCATGGGTGGTGAATGCCAAGCCTCAATGCAACGCTCGGTACCAGGCCTCTGCTCTGGGCCATCGTAACCAACTCCTCCGAAATACGAATGAGCGGATCTTTGAGTGCCAAGTTCGTTATAGGGAAGCACGCCATTCTCTGGGTATACAATCACTGAGCTTCTATACTCACCGTTTACTATTGCCAGTACCGGCGGACCAAAAATATCAATGTCAGGATCGGTGTTGTCTTCATTCCCTTGAGCAACTGTCTGAGCGAAGCCATTAGCCTGCCCGGGTGACAGCACCAGAGGGAGGCCTTCTGGACGCTCCAGCATGGTATTGAATCTGGTTCCCCAAACTGCTTGAAAATCTGGCTGGCCAAATTCAGTTCTGGGTACCTGGTAAGTTTCAGCGGATTGAGCCAAGCTCAAGGAGCTGAAAAGGCAGGCGGTGAGTGCGAAGCTAAGCTTACGAACATGCATAAAAACAACCTCTATTTAGGTACTTATTGCCAGAGAAGGTCGAGCCTTATCCAGCAAATGCCATGTGATATGGTATTTAGCTTCTTTTTTAATACCAAAAAGACTACTAAGCGACCAATTGTCTAGGAGTCTAGCATAAGGCTCAAGCTAGCATTAGTCTTCTATTCAGCCTATTTTGCTCTCTTTAGTCCTAATTCGGTTCAGCTATTTCTCAACTTTTCGCTTCACAAATAATTGAGAAATTCGAAGCTTTCTGTAATATTCAATCACTATGAAATTCGGCAAACCCGCCAAACATAAGGAAATAGGCATGGCTATCAAATCACTGGTTAAAATTTCAGTAACTATATTCTCAATACTATTCTCAACACTATTTACCTTAAACACTGCCCAGGCACATTGGTCTCTGGATAATGAGGCTTCCGAGCTTAGCTTTGTTACGGTAAAAGCCGAGCACGTAGCCGAGGTGCACACTTTCGAAATGCTGTCGGGAACCATAGGCGATTCAGGTGATGTTGAAATCACTATTGAACTGGCAAGTGTTAACACCATGATCCCCATTCGCAATGAACGTATGCAAGCCATGTTGTTTGAAACCAATCTTTTTCCGGTAGCTACTGTTACAGGAAATGTGGATATCGAAGCTCTTGCCGCTCTGGAAGCAGGGACTATTAAGACAATGCAAGTTCAGCTTGAATTGTCTTTGCACGGATCAAGCTCTTCACTCACGACAGATCTGATGGTCGTGCGTACCGGGCATGGACTAGTAGCATCTACTTTAAAGCCTGTGATCGTTACAGCAGAGTCGGCAGGGCTGGTTGCGGGTGTAGAGGCGCTTCGCGAAGTGGCGGGTTTACCAAGTATCAGTCGCGCTGTTCCAGTTAGTTTCACGGTAGTGTTTGAGCAGGGCCACTAGGGCTGCCTTAGGATTGAGGTGAGAACGAGAATGAGCGCTAATCAATTCGTGAGACTTACACTCGATTAAAAGAGGATGGACACAATATGAACAACTCCTACGCGCGATCGCAAAAAGTTTTGCATTGGTTGTTGGCTGTTCTGATTTTATTCTGGCTATTCGTCAGCGGCGAACTTGTGTCGAGTCTTGAGGGTGCCGAACAAGGCAACATCCTTATGGTTCATTCCGGCGGAGCAATCATCATCTTATTGCTGATGATTGCGCGTTTTCGTCTGCGTCTGAAAAATCCGGTGGCTCCACTATCGAACTTGAAACCCTGGGAACAGAAGTGGGGTTCGATAATGCACAAGTGCTTCTACCTTCTCGCCTTGCTCATGGTGTTGAGTGGCATTCTTCAGGGCATGGTTTTTGATCAGGACGTTCGCGTTTTTGGATTAGTAAATATTACCGTCGGGCACAATGAAGGACTGCTGCAAGTTTTTCATGAAGTACATGAGATAGTGTCTCTTCTGTTTAAGCTGTTTATCGCTATCCATATACTGGCAGCGCTCAAACATCAATTCCTGGACAAACAGCCATTCTTGAAACGAATGTCCTAGTCAGGA
>Ga0209661_1000569_pt1 | contig 19561 bp, 11 predicted proteins | sample SaaInlV_120m_DNA_2_FD_184660 | JGI IMG/M metagenome (GOLD analysis project Ga0209661, IMG submission 184660) | Marine microbial communities from expanding oxygen minimum zones in the Saanich Inlet - SI072_LV_120m_DNA (SPAdes) (version 2) | ecosystem: Environmental > Aquatic > Marine > Intertidal... | reverse complement strand
GGGTGCATGGTTACAGAGTACTTTTACTGGGCTCTGACCTCTATCCTGGGCGCACAGGACTACCCGGGCAGAGCCGAAGAGATCTCAAATGAATGGGAGGCAAACACCAGGGCGCTTGTGCAATCCAAGGATCCTGACGTCTACAGCCTGCTTACTGATAGTGCCTACAATCTGCCAACTGTCTTACCCGATGGAATCTACAACCCCACCTCTCCCGGGGAAGAGCCCGATGACGGCAATTTGCCTGAAGAAGGGGAGGTTCCTGAAGAGGACAATGACCCCGTAGATCCTACGCCATTACCGGAAGATCCAGATGATACCGACACACCGGAAGAAGAAGTACCCATGCCTGATGAAGATGAGGACTTGGTGGATATTCCCGGAGAGAATCCTGTTGAAGAAGATGAGGAATCCGACCGGGGTGACCCCCAATTTCACATACTTCCGGTAGGGGAACCCCTGACAGAAGGCCCTCTCTCTGGTGCCATCCCGTTTGCTGAAGGATGGTTCTATTCCCCATGGTTCGGTGTCTTCAGCATGGATTCAAGTCGTACTGATCCCAACTGGGTATACCATATTCAACTTGGGTGGATTTACCTCAATAACGGTACCGCCGAGAATGCCTGGATATGGAGCGAAAACCTCGAGCTTGGCTGGTTCTGGACGAATCGTAATTTCATCTCACTAAAGGATGACTCAATGGGATGGTCTGCTGCCAATCTCTACAGGAGTACTGATTCCGCATGGCTCTATTACATGCCGGAAGAGGATCGCGAATCCCGCCGGCACCAGGGCAACCTCCTGTACAACTACAATACCGGCCAGTGGCAGTCTACAGAATAAAAAAAGATCTATCTTCCATGTGGTTAGGCACCCGGCTTCGGGTGCCTAATTGCATATGGGGCTTTCAAAATCCTTGTGATTCTAATGCATCACCGTCTACTCCGGTGGCTTGGAGCGTCGGAAGGGGTGCAGCAACTGCTTGAGGAATGACGGAGGAGGCTCGCCGCTGACCACTCCGTATTCCTCGGGCCACTTTCCTTTCGGGCACTTGTATGTGCCGAAGATCATGTCAATAACCGGGAGATGAACCGCGTAATTTGCATCACAGTATTCTGCATCCTTGGCATGATGCCAATGGTGGAACTGTGGGGTCGCTATAATATACCTGAAGAATCCAAAATTGATCCCAATATTGGCGTGGATGGCAACAGCCTGTACACCCACGAGTATAACATAAGCATTCAGTGCAGGTTCTGAAAAACCGCAGACATAAAGAGGGATCATCACACATGCCCGAGTCATTAAAACTTCACCAAGGTGGGTTCGTGAACCAGCCAACCAGTCCATTGAATGGCTTGAGTGATGGATCGAGTGAAACTTCCAGAGAAACCCGGCATGATGGTAAATTCGGTGTGACCAGTATTGAAACAGATCGGCCAGAAAGGTTGCCACCAGGAACTGTGCCCAAATTGGCAGGCTTCGGATGCTGTTTTGCAGACCCTCAGTTGCCGCCCAGGCAAAGGCGATTCCGGAGAATGCATTCGTCCACAGAAATATGAATTGAATCAGGAGGTGACTGACAAAAAAATAGGTCAGGTCTGTACGCCATCCTCTTCGAAGAATTTTCTGATCCTTATTGAGTGCAAAGGCCTTTTCAATTGGAATAAAAATGAGCATCGAGAAGAGGAAACTGATTGCAAACCAATCGAGCCCCAAGGAGTAGGGTGTCGATTCAAATGGTGAAATTTCAATCCTGGATCCGCCCAGAAGACTCGCTGCAAAGGCGGTTCCAATGCCGATCCAGGCCAAGACCTTCGAATGATTCAGGGCATAGCTTACGATTCCCAGGACATAGGCCGCAACAAGAGTCCAGAAAAGCAGGTCGCTCACAAAATCCTGGGTGTATACGGCTCGAAACTGTTCTGATGTAAGTAGCGATGGGAACCTAAAGCAAAGAACCCCGCAAATGGATAGTACCCCCAGGACTGCCGAGCTATAACCTGAGACAAGTCCTTTCCCGAATTTTAGCTCAACGTCCTCTTTCATCGGGTTGCTGGTTTTATTCATGGAATTCTGACGTCGGTCTAATTATTTGGCGTCGTCGATACCCTCCCCACCTTTTACACATGTATTAATATTTAAGCCTTTAAATCCGTGCGTACTAGTCAAGCCCGGTCTTTGCCGCCTTTTTAATATTCCTTCATGTTGGACCTTGGTGTGATCCATATTTGGGTGTGATCCATATTTGGAATACCCACGCGCACGAGCGGAAGTTTGAAGGGAGAAAGACGCAGGGTGAATTTCTAGAGGGCGAAGAGTCAGGCTAAAAGCCTAACCTACGGGGCAGGGTCAGAATTGCGGGATACCCTGCCTACTTGTGTTCGTTATGATTGGGTGGTTCAATCCCCATCAGGTGCTTGCGGAAAAACTCAACCCTGCGACGATGTCCGTGGCGGCCTTCGCCACCGTGACCTGCACCCGGAACCATGACGAAGTCGAAGTCCTTGTTGGCCTTGATGAGCGCGTTAACCAGACGGTAGGTGGACTCGGGAGGGACGTTCTTGTCGAGTTCGCCGACAAGCAGTAGGAGTCTACCCCGGAGGCGGTGGGCATTATCGATATTGGAGGATTCGGCATATTGCGGCCCAACCGGGTACCCCATCCATTGCTCATTCCACGATGCCTTGTCCATCCGGTTGTCATGGCAACCACACGAGGAGACCGCGACCTTGTAGAATTCCGGATGGAAGAGCAGGGCACCTGTCGAGCTCTGGCCGCCGGCCGACCCGCCGTAGATGCCCACACGGGAGATGTCGTACCAGGGATTCTTTTCGGCGTAGGCCTTGTGCCATAGGATCCGGTCAGGGAAGCCTGCATCCTTCAGGTTTTTCCAGCACACATCATGGAAGGCCTTGGACCGGTTGGCCGTTCCCATCCCGTCCATTTTGACAACGACAAATCCCATGTCAGTCCAGGATGAATAACGGCGTCCTGTGCTGAACTGCTTCGGTGTGTATGAATCATGTGGACCGGCGTACATTTCCTCCAGGATTGGATATTTCTTTTTTGGGTCGAAATCACGGGGTCGGCAGATGATCCCCCAGATGTCCGTCCTGCCATCGCGACCCTTGGCCGAGAAGACCTCCGGCGGTTCCCAACCCTCGGCCTCCAGCTCGGTGGTGTCGGCCTTTTCCAGTTCGCAGACCAGTTTTCCGTTGGAGACGCGGCGCAGTTCATGGACGGGTGCCATGTCGATGCGGGAGTAACTGTCGATAATGAACTTTCTATCCGGTGAATAGGTGATCTTGTGCCAACCGTTACCCTCGGTAAGGGCTGTCAAGCCACTACCATCAAAGTTGACCCGGTAGTAGTGCATGAGATACGGGTCCTGACCCGGGTTGCGACCGGAAGCCCTGAACCAGACCTGTCTTTTATTCTCATCGATCCGGTCCACATATCGGACCACGTATTCACCCCTTGTGATGTTCTTGAATTTGCCTGAGGCAACGTCGACCAGGTAAAGGTGGCGCCACCCGTCCCGCTCGGAGATGTGGATGATCTCATTGGTTTTATTCAGCCAGTTCACCAGGGGAACACCGAGGTCCTTGGCGTGTTCGGTCCATATGAAGGTGTCGGTCTTCTCGTCGATGATGTTTCGGTGTGTGCCGGTGAAGGTGTCCACCTCGATGATGCGGAACCGCTGGTGGCCGCGATCAATTTTGTGGTAACGGAAGTAGCGACCATCCGGTGTCCATCGCAGGCCGGGTCCCCGGAAGTCAATGAGGCCGACCTCCGGTTTTAACTGCGATGGTTTATCGTCCTGTCCACTGTGGATCTCTGCATCAAGGTCGAACCAGTTCAGTTCATGGACGGTAAACTTGTCCCCGGGTAGTGCATATCGTCGCTTTTGGAGTTTGGCCCGCCCTCCTGATTTCGGTGAAGACTCAACGAGATAAACCTCCCCCACATTGCCTGGTTGCACCCGGAACGCGACCAGGTTGTTTGAATTCGGCGACCAGTAGGGCCCCTGGTAACTGTTTCCATCCTTCCCGTCCCGGCTGAGCTGGATTTCCTTGTCGCCCTCCATTGCACGCACAAATATGTTATGATCTCTGGTGAAGGCCCGCCATTTTCCGTCCGGGGAAACACTGCGGTTGGGGCGATATGCCCTGGTCCGTGGTTCCGGCTTTTTTGGCAAGGGTTTTTCTGCCGACTTCGGGCTCTTGGGGACATCCCCGGCCTCGATTTTCCTGAGTTTGTGTGTCTTTCGATTCCACTGGAAGTGTTGGCCTTTGGCCCGGAAATACATGAGGTTCCTGCTAACGTCGAATTGCAATTGGTCCAGTGGCAGGCGGTCCACTTGTATCCCCTTGACCTCTGCGTCAAGAAGAGCCTGGGAAAGGCGTCCGGTGTCGAACGCCGGTTCACGACTGCCTTCCTTCAGGTCGACCAGTACAAACTCGCGGGCGCCCTTGGCCAGGTCGTTACGGTACCAGAAATGGGAGTTGTCGATGGCCCATTGGGGATTGATACGATTCCTGTAGACACTGGCTGCATCTGCTTTATCCGTTGGCCAGGCGCTCAATGCGGTGATCATGATTGCCAATGCAACCCGGGTCTTTGTCATGTTGGGATTTCGGCTGGAATTTTTCACTGGTTTTGCTTTTCGAGTAAGGGGAGGATCGATATTCAGGGGATCTGGTTTACTGTCAAAAAATATCTGAACAGTTGAAACTGTTCTCATTTAAGATGTCCTTTGATTCGACTTTTAATCCGAACCTCCTCATTATGATTCGCGAAAAGGTAATGGACTTGCCGGAAAACCCTGAAAGAAAAAAGCATTGGTTGCTGTATGATTGGGTATGTCCGTTTTGCCTCCGGTGGGTGAATCGGTGGCGTGGGACACTGGAACGACGAGGGTTCGGGGTGGCAGAACTGCAGGCGGAATGGGTCAGGCGACGACTGGACCTTCCCGAAGAGGAATTACTCCGGGAGATGCGGGTTCTAACCGGCGAAGATCGGGTGTTGGGTGCGGTGGATGCCTTCATTTTTATTTGGAGACGAGTCTGGTGGTGCCTGCCCTTGTGGTTGTTTGCCCATGTGCCGGGAGTCCGTTCCCTGATGGGCCGGTCCTATCGCTGGGTCGCCGGGAATCGCATGTGTCTCTCCGGTAATTGCACCCTGCATGGCAGTCCCGGTTCAAGAGGTGGCCTTGGCATCATTTCATGGATGCCCCTGCTTACCCTGCCAACCGCAGCCATCGTTTTCAGGCAACAGTTTCCTGAGAAATGGATATTCATGTGGGTGCTGGCCTTTGCCATATTTATTAGCTTTAAGTGGCTGACTCTTGTGCGGGCCTGGGCCAAGGGCTTGTCGAATGGCCCGGGGCGTTCCCTGGGTTATCTTTTCCTGTGGCCGGACATGGACCCCAAGCCGTTCATGGACGATGCCAAGCCTGTCGGTAAGCCGGCCCTGAGTGAATGGCTGGCAGCGTGGTTCAAGTTCCTGCTCGGGGCCTCCATTCTCTGGGGATTGACCCCCATGGTCGGGGAATCCCGGCCCATCCCTGCCGCCTGGGTCGGGATGGTGGGAATCATCTTCATGCTGCACTTCGGGTCGTTCCACCTGCTGGCCCTGGTATGGCGCCTGTGCGGGGTGGCGGCGGAACCCCTCATGCGGTCCCCGGCATTGGCCACATCATTGAGTGCCTTCTGGTCGGAACGCTGGAACCGTGGCTTCAACCAGCTTGCCCACGACCTTGTATTCCGTATCACCTTTCGCCGTTTCGGAGTGGCCGCCGCGATCCTGCTGGTATTCCTTGCCAGCGGCCTGGTTCACGATCTGGTCATCTCCCTGCCGGCCGGGGCAATGTTCGGTCTTCCCACGATGTATTTCATGATCCAGGGCATCGGTGTCCTGTTTGAGCGCTCACGTCGTGGCCGACGCCTGGGCCTGAATCGTGGCGCCAGGGGCTGGATGTTCATGTTTGTCTTTACGGCGGGTCCTGCCTACTGGTTGTTCCACAAGCCTTTCCTAATCGAAGTTATCAACCCATTCCTGAAAGCGATCGGTGCATTATGACGACAAATGAAATCCTAATCCTTATTGGCGGCGGTCTGCATTTTATGACCCTGATTGCCTCGGCCATGGTCCCAAAGACCCTCGACTGGAAGGGCGAACTCGGCAAGATGATTCCTTTCCTCCGCACGCTTTTCTGGGTCTACGGGGTGTTCATCGTCCTGACCATACTGGCCTTTGGCGTGATGACCTTCGTCAACTACAAGGCCCTGGCTGCTGGCGAAAGCCTCGAGGCTCGTTCCATTTGTGCATTCATCTCCATTTTCTGGGGAGCCCGTCTGGTTGTGCAATTGTTTTTCTTCGACGCCAGCGAGTACCTGACCTCCTGGTTCCTCAAGGCCGGATACCATGTGCTGACCGCCACCTTTGTCTATCAAACCGTGGCCTACGGTTATTGCGCCTTCTTTTAATCCTGATTTCCAGCAGAGCCTGCAGGATTCCGTTTCCGGCGGCCAGGGGCTGTTCCGCTTTGTGATTGCACGGGGTAATCAGTTTAATTTAAGGTATTAACTTTGTGGAAAACCTGCTACACATCGGCTTGACAACTTCTTTGCTTCTGGTGGCTGTGAACGGTACGGGACTGAAACCCGTTATCACCGCACCTCAAGGCACGACCGGGAGTTCCGTCCCGATTCGTGTGACCTTCACCCAGCAGGGCTTGCCAACGCCGGTGAGTAATTTCACGGGCGATGATGTCACTGTGACCAACGGGGCCCTGCTTGATTTTTCCGGTTCAGGCCACACCTACAGTTTTAATGTTTCCCCGTCCTCAGGTGAATTTTCAGTTGCGGTCGATGCCGGAGCCGCCACGAATCGATTCTCGATCGTTGGTCCGGAAGACAGCGAAATCCCGTTTTACACCTGGTCACGGCAGATGGAAATTTCGTTTTCCGGCTATGAACAGGGGCGATCCACCCTCAAGGATTTTCCCGTACTCGTTGTTTTGGCGGATGGGAAGGGGATAAACTTTTCCGACTTCAATCACCATGACGGAGTCCCGTGGGCAGACCTGCGCTTTACGGCTGCGGACAAGAAGACGGTTCTCAACTACGAGGTGGAGGCTTGGGACGACGCCGATGGTAGGTCGTGGGTCTGGGTGCGGGTTCCCGAGTTGGCCCATGACACGAAAATCTATGCCTTCTGGGGCAAGGCGGGTGAAGCGGTCCCGGCTTCTTCGACCAATGGCTCCATCTGGGAAAATGGTCACGTCGGTGTCTGGCACTTCAATGAAAGTACCGCGCCGGTGGCGGACTCCTCCGGCAGTGGCAACCGGGGTGAGAATGTGGGATCCGGCGTGAAGTATGGTCAACCCGGCAGGGTTGGCAGGGGAGTGCAAATGACACAGTCGGGCGGCAACGGCGGGGTAAAGGTTGCCGACAGCGACGCACTGGATTTCGGGGAAGACAACTTCACCGTCGAGATGTGGGAGCGAAAGGAGGCTGGGTCATCTGGTTGGAAAAACATCGGGGACTTCGGCAAGTGGCAGACCGGCGCCCAGCCGGGGCAGAACGAGTGGAGCCTGGGTACAACGAAAACCGGCAATGACAACAAGCCCGGGTTCAGCATTGAAATCGGCAGCACCAGCCACGCTGTCAATTCCTCCTCTGACATTGCCATCAACACTTGGAACCACATCGCCGGCGTACGCGACGGCAAAACCATGCGCCTCTATGTCAACGGGGTGGAGGAGGGGACCGGGACCGGGGTTTCCGGGGCAGTCAACAATATCGGGCGGGACCTGCATTTCGGTTACTTCCCGTTCAAGGCGAGCCTCAGTACGCACGCCACACTTGACGAAATGCGAATCTCTTCTGTCGCCCGGTCTCCCGACTGGATCTGGGCAACCTATATGTGCACCTCCGGGAACGACACATTCACGACCTATCGTGTCCCGAACCCGGATGGTAAGGAATCCCTGGCTTCCTCAAAGTCCTTTACAAAGCATTGGGCCTATGATGCTCCCAAGCGCCCCCGTTTACCGCAAGTCAAGGATGCCGACTGGTGCCGGCAGCCGATCGACAACTTTGTCCTCGCCGGCATGGAAAGCCGGGGCATGCGCCCAAGTCCTCCCGCCGATGCCGCGACCTGGCTCCGTCGCGTGAGCTTTGACCTTGTCGGCCTGCCGCCGACAATTGATGAGCTTGACTCTTTCCTGCAGGATACATCGCCCGCTGCGAAAAGCCGGGTGGTTGACCGCCTGCTTCGTGCCCGTTCTTTTGGTGAACGCTGGGCCCGGCACTGGCTCGACCTTGCCCGCTACGGTGACTCGACCGGCATCCATGAAGATGTGATCCGTCCAAGCTGGGCCTGGCGTGACTGGGTTGTGCAGGCCTTCAACGAGGACATGCCTTTTGATCGTTTTACCATCGAGCAGCTGGCTGGCGACCTTTTGCCGAACGCCACCCTCCGGCAGCGCATAGCCACCGGTTTTCATAGGGCCGCTCCCTTCAACACCGAGGGCGGCACCCCCAAGGAGGCCCGCCGGACCTACCAGGTGCTCGACCGCGTCAACGTGACCGGCACGGTCTGGCTCGCCACCACCCTTGAATGCGCACAATGCCATGACCATAAATACGATCCCTTCACCCAGGATGACTACTACCGGCTCTTTGCCTACTTCAACAACACCCCCGATGAAATGGGAAAGAGCATCGGGGCGGGCCGGGCGGCCATGGCCGGACCCACCGTGAAGGTCGGGGACACCACCACCTTTGTCATGCAGGAAATGACCAAGCCCCGGCGAACCCGTGTTTTCGAGCGGGGCAATTACGAGACCCCCGGTAAAAACGTGTCCCTCGGCCTGCCACAATCCCTCCACCCCCCGGCGGATGATCTTCCCGCCAATCGCCTCGGCCTGGCCCGCTGGCTTGTCGACCCCGCCAACCCTTTGACCGCGCGGGTCACCGTGAATCGCTGGTGGACCGAGGTGTTCGGTGCGGGGCTGGTGCGCACGGGCAGGGACTTCGGCACACAGGGCGAAGCCCCGACCCACCCGGGACTGCTCGACTGGCTGGCGGTCGAGTTCATGGATAAAGGCTGGTCCATGAAGCGCATCCTGCGGACCATTGTGCTTTCCTCCACCTATGGTCAGTCCTCAGCCATCCCGGCTGGTTCTCTCTCCGCCGATCCTGGCAACCTCTGGCTGTCCCGCGCCCCCCGGTTGCGTCTTTCCGCCGAGGCCATCCGCGACAATGCCCTGTCCGTTGCCGGCATCCTTTCCTCTGCGCAGGGCGGTCCGCCGGTGTATCCTCCCCAGCCCGGGGGCATCTGGTGGATACGCGACAACAAGTCCCCTGTCTACAGGACCTCCATCGGTGAGGGCCGCTATCGCCGTTCCCTCTACACCATTTGGCGTCGTTCCTACCTGCACCCGACACTGGCCAACTTTGATGCGCCTGATCGTATTACCTGCGCCGCCGAGCGTGATCGTACAAACACCCCTCTGCAGGCCCTTACCCTGCTTAACGATCCCATATACCTGGAAGCCGCCCTGGGACTTGCCCTTCGACTGACGGGTGACCGAGCCCCATCCACCATCGGTCAACGAATCCGCCTGGGTTTTCGCCTGGCCACAGCCCGCAGTCCCACCCGCGAGGAGCATGAATTATTGACCGGCTTGTTCAACAACAGGCACGATCGTTTCAAGGTCGACCCTGGTTCTGCCCACAAGTTGATTGAGTCGACGAGGGGGGGGCTGGCCGCAGGCATTTCGCCGAGCGATTCATCCGCCGTTGTCGAGTTGGCTGCCTGGTTTCACGTGGCCAACGTTCTCCTGAACCTCGACGAGACCATAACGAAAGGGTGAATGGATGAAGCAATCCCAGGAACAGCAACCCGCAATACCCTCGCACATTTCCCGTCGCGCCGCTCTTTCCGGCATGGGAATCGGCCTTGGATCCATCGCACTGAACGCGTTGGCGGGTCCTCGTTCGGGGGCCGCGCCCCTAGCATCGGCCAATCCGCTTGCCCCGAGGGCCCCGCACTTTGCCCCGCGGGCCAGGAACGTCATACTGCTTTTTGCAAGTGGCGGCGTCTCCCATCTTGATCTGTTCGACCCCAAGCCTGAGCTGGTCAGGAACGACGGCAAGATGGTTCCCGATGAACTAATCAAGGGACAGCGTTTTTCCTTCATCAATCCCAGGTCCAAGCTCATGGGGTCCCCGTACAAGTTCGGGAAGCATGGTGAATGCGGCATGGAATTCGGGGAACTTCTACCAAACCTTGCCAGCCTGGCTGACCGGACAACCCTTGTGAGGAGCGTCCATACAGACAATGTCAACCACACGCCCGCGCAGGTCATGATGGCCACGGGAGTGGAGCGCCCCGGCAGGCCCTCAATGGGTGCCTGGGTCACCTACGGTCTCGGTTCTGAAAACACCGACCTGCCCGCCTTCGTGGACATGTACAGCGGCAAGTCCCAGAGTCGTTCGCCTCTCAAGCCCTCGGGTTTCCTTCCCTCCGTCCATCAGGCCGTCACCCTGCGGTCCGGCCCCGACCCCGTCTATTATCTTTCCGACCCGGATGGAATGAACCGGGATGACCGCGAATTAACCGTCCGAACCATCAACGACCTTAACCGCCACCGACTCACCACCGTGGGCGATCCCGAGATCGCCACTCGAATTGCACAGTACGAAATGGCCTTCCGGATGCAGCGGACCATCCCGGAACTTGTCGACCTCTCTACCGAGCCCGTGCACGTCCTGAAAGCCTACGGCGTTGAACCCGGAAAGCCCTCCCTCGCCGCGAACCTGCTCATGGCCCGTCGAATGATTGAGCGGGACGTGCGCTTTGTCCAGTTGCGCGACGGCGGCTGGGACCACCACAAAAGTATCTTCAAGGAACTGTCGGAGAAATGCGGGGAGCTTGACCAGCCTCTGGCCGCACTGGTTGAAGACCTCGATGAACGCGGCCTCCTCGACGAGACCCTTGTCATCTGGGCCGGTGAGTTCGGCCGTACGCCAATGCTCCAGGGCAGTGCAAAGAAGGAAGCCGCCGGCCGGGACCATCACAAGGAGGCATTCACGGTCTGGATGGCTGGTGGGGGTCTCAAACCCGGCCTCACCCACGGCACCACGGACGAACTCGGTTTCATGGTCACTGAGAATCCGGTCCACGTTCACGACCTGCATGCCACCATTTTGCATCTTCTCGGCTTGGACCACGAGCGTCTTGTCTTCTCCCACGGTGGCTTGGATCATCGCTTGACGGATTTGCATGGGAAGGTTGTTCACGACCTCTTGGCCTGACGGTCGGCGTCTTCAACTTGTTGATCGCCGCACTTGTCACCATGCCCGAGCAGCTACTGCCGGGGAAGGAAGGTCCAAGGTTTAATGATCATCAAACTCGTTTGCCTAAAAGAATCACTAGGTCCCGCAGAACGTCTGGTGAACTCTTTCCTCCGGCCTGGGCGGGGATTGGTAGGGCTTGAGGTCGGATTGATTCCCGTAGGGTTCTTTCAGCGCTGCCAGCAGATTATGCAGTGGTTGCAGGTCGCCGTTGGTGGCGGCATTCAAGGCCTCTTCCACTTTATGATTCCGTGGGATCACGGACGGGTTGTTGGCCCGCATCAACGACTTGGAGGATTCAATTGCTTTCGTTTGTCTTGAGAGTTGAGTTTGCCATCTGGCATGCCATTCCTTGAACGTCTTTTTATCATAGGATTCGCATTGTGGAAGTTTATCTTCCGTCAGATCTCGGAAGGTATTGGTGTAGTCGGCACCTGCTTCATGCATCCATTCCAGCAGATCGTTGACCAGATTTTCATTCTCGGTTCGACCGCTGGATAGACCCAGCTTGCAATACATCATGGCAAACCATTTATCTTTGTACAGGGCTTCAAAACCATGGAGCGCTTCTTCGGCCATCTCCGTGGCCTTTTCGGTATCGTCGTCCAATAGGGGCAACAGGGTCTCGGCAAAGCGGACGAGATTCCATTGCGCTATGTTCGGCTGGTTCGCATAGGCATAACGGCCCCTGCGGTCGATTGAGCTAAAGACCGTCCCGGGATCATAGGCATCCATGAAGGCGCAAGGGCCGTAATCAATCGTTTCGCCGGACAACGCCACGTTGTCCGTGTTCATCACGCCGTGAATAAAACCAACTCTCATCCAGTTGGTGATGAGTTCGGCTTGTCCCTCAATTACTGCTTTCAGGAGTTCCAATGGTTTGTTCGAGTATTGATCGATCGATGGATAGTGTCGTTCGATGACGTAATCCACGAGGGTTTTCGTGAGCTCATTGTCCTGCTGCATGGCTGCGTATTGAAAGGTCCCGACACGAATATGTGAGCTGGCGATGCGCGTAAGAATGGCTCCGGGCAAGTCCGTTTCACGATGGACTGTCTCCCCGGTCGTAACCACTGCAAGGCTCCGGGTGGTGGGGACGTTGAGGGTGTGCATGGCTTCGCTGATCAGGTACTCACGCAGCATCGGTCCAATCGCGGCTCGGCCATCCCCTCCACGAGAAAAGGGCGTCCGACCGGAGCCCTTGAATTGAACGTCAAGGCGTTGGCCCGAAGGGGTGAGGTGTTCGCCCAGCAGAATCGCTCGCCCGTCTCCTAGCATGGTGAAGTGACCAAATTGATGACCGGCATAGGCTTGGGCAATCGGTTCGGCCCCATCGGGTATCCGATTGCCAGCAAAGAGGTCAGCTTGTGCATCCGGGCCCATGTTGGAAAAGCCCAATCCCATGTCGGTGGCCAGCTCGACGTTCAGGATTGTCATTTCCGGTTTGGTCGCCGGCACCGGCGAAAGCTTTGCATAAAAAGTGTTTGGCAGTTGCCCGTATGTGTTGTCGAAATTAAATACAGTCATTCAGTCTCATTTCATGAACCACATCTCTTCTTCGTGCAATCCCTCTTCATCAATGTATTTATTAACAAGATTGGTTTCATTTAGCCTAATCTCTGTCATTTCGGTGAGTTTGGACAAGTATGAAAAGGAGAGAAAAAGAGGTTCTCTGAGGGTGGATATTAGCATTTTTTACAATTCGCCCCACGCTCGTTAAGGACGAAGAATACTCAATGATAAGTCTCCATATCTATAGCTATCCTTGTTCATTATGACTTTTCTGTGGATCCTCCAGGCGAGCCCCTAAAATCCCCCGTGAACCCTGTGTTTCAGATGGTGGAACCGACCGGGACCGGAACCGGTGACCTCCACATTGCGAATGTGGGAACCCTCCAGAGCCTCGAAGGGGCGTGGGTTTGCCATCAAATGAAGCCCGTCGTTGGCACCAACCTCACTTGGGTTGGGTTGGCTTGCGAAGGCGTGGGGGAAGGCGCTTGACGATTGAGTGGGGCGGGTCCGTCACGGGAACCTTCAACTCCTTGCGGTGCTGGTTGAGTTGCCTGACGAGTCGTTTTTGTATCTTGGCAACGGCCGGGTCTCCATGGATGCTCTTCATTTCGTTCGGGTCGGACTTGAGGTCGAACAATTCCCATTGGTTCACGTCCTTCTCGTAGAAGTGAATCAGTTTGTGGCGGCCATCAGTTACCCCGTAGTGGCGACGGACATAGTGCCAGCCCGGATATTCGTAGTAGTGGTAATAGAAACTTTTCCGCCAATCCCGGGGTGTTTTTCCCTTTAGCACGGGAACCAGGGAACGGCCCTGCATATCTGCCGGAATATCGACTTCGGCAACCTCGCAAAAAGTTTCCGCAAAGTCGATCGGTGAGACGATGTCGCTGTTGCGGGTGCCGGGCTTGATGATGCCGGGCCACCGAATTACCATTGGAGTGCGCAGGGATTCCTCATACATCCAGCGCTTGTCGAACCAGCCATGTTCACCCAGGTAGAAACCTTGGTCTGAGCTGTAAATAACAATCGTGTTATCAGCCAGTTTCTCCTGCTTGATATATTCGAGGACACGACCAATGTTTTCATCCACTGAGGCAATGCAGCGCAGGTAATCCTTCAGATAACGCTGGTACTTCCAGCGAACCAAGTCCCTGCCTTCCAGTTTGGCCTCCCTGAATGCCTTGTTTTTAGGCTCATAGGCTGCATTCCACGTTTTTCTCTGTTCCGGCGTGAGGTTCCCGGGGGCATTGAGTTTCAGGTCACCCCTGGTCATGGTCTCGGCAATGGTCATGTCCTGCTGGTGCGCGGCCAGTGTTCGTCCCTTGTAATCGTCAAATAGAGTTGCCGGTTCGGGGAGGGTTAGATCGTCGTACTTGTTCAGGTGCCTGGGCGCCGGTTGCCAGTTCCGATGGGGCGCCTTGTGTTGCAGCATCAACATGAATGGTTTTTCAGGATCCCGTTTGTTTTTCATCCAGTCCATGGCTAGATCGGTAATGATGTCCGTCGTATAGCCGATATGTTTGACGGGTTTCCTTCCCAGACCGTCATGCTTGCCGTCGCCGTCCGCATCCTTGAGCATGGGTGGATTATAGTAGGGGCCCTGACCGACCAGCACCTCCGAATAGTCGAACCCCTGCGGGGCCATGTGTTCGCCCAGGTGCCACTTGCCGACCACGGCCGTGGTGTAGCCGGCTTTGCGAAGGAGTTTTGGGAAGGTCTGCTGTGTGCCGTCAAACTGGTTCCCGTTAACCAGGAACCCGTTCGTGTGGGAGTATTTCCCTGTCTGGATGACGGCGCGCATGGGGCCGCAAATGGAATTGGTCACGTAGCACCGCTCAAAGATCATGCCGTCCCGTGCCAGTGAGTCGATGTTCGGGGTGGGGCAGTGTTCCTTGAGCCATGAGTTGTAGGCCCCGATTGCCTGGTAGGCATGGTCATCCGTGAAGATGAATAAAATATTCGGCCGGGACGCGGCAGAAAGTGACATCGCGGCGATGGCAAGGAAGGTGGCTGGAAGTTTCATTCCTTGTACCCTTATCATCGCGGTCTGGGTGGTCAAGCGCGGGAGATGCTGGGGGTCAGGGTTTTGTATTGATTATTTCAAACAGCAACCGCCGATAACCTTCGTTTTCCGGTTCCAGGTCCACCAGTTTTCGGGCGAAGACCCGCGCATCTTCTATCTTTTGGTTGTCCCTGCAGATTGTGGCGAGACCGACCAGGTAATCCGCGTGCGCCGGTGCCAGTTCATGGGCCTTAACCAAGTGTTCCAGTCCCTGTTCGAATTTACCGACCTGGTTCAGGCCCACCCCGTAAAGGTAACGAAGGTCGGGCCGTTCCGGTGACAGCTTTACGGCAACCCCGATCCTTTTCAGGCCCTTATCATAATTTTTGTTGCGTATGTAGTATCGACCAAGGGCTTCATGAGTCAGTGCATTGTCCGGTTGCACGTCGACAGCGGATTGGATTTCCCGCAAGGCTTCTTCTTGCTTCCCTTGCTGATACATCATTTCTGCAAGGTTTAGCCGTGATTCAACATGACGCGGTGAGACTGCAAATGCTCTCCTGTATGCAGCCTCTGCCTGGGCGTAATTTCCCCGGTCAGAGTGGTGTATTCCCATTCCCATATGCCCCCCCGCCCGGTCGGACACAGCTTCCTGCTGGGCAATGAATTCCTCCTCGGCCTGCAGATAGGCATTTCTTTGATCGGAGTTGAACAGGTTGGCAGGTACCTGTGCCAGGACCCGCACGGTTTCCGTTCGCACCGATCGCGAGGGGTCGGACAGGAGGGGGGCGAGAAGTTCCAGCCTTTGCCGGGGTTGCACACGTGAAAAGCCGGCTATGGCTGCCTCCCTGACAATTGCCTCCGGGTTATCAAGACCAGCCAGCAGGGTTTGCATGGCTGCCTGGGTCGGATGATTTTGCAGTTGCCACATCACGGTCGCCCTCACGATGGGTGGAATATCGCTTTCGCTCGCAAGTTTGACCAGTTTTTCAGCGGCTCCGGTCTCGCCCTTGTTGGCTGCGGCAAGGATTTCGCCGTAGTGTGTTTTCTTCAGTCGTTCCGGGTACCATTTGGCAAAGGCATCAGCGGTCCATGTGTTATCCTTGTCTTTATGGCACATGTTGCAGGCATTGGGTGTGCCCAGCTTTTTTGAAAGGTCGGGCCGGGGAATGCGTATACTGTGGTCCCGCCGGGCATCGACCACCATGAAGTTCTTGTGTGGCATGTGGCATTCCACGCAGGCTGCCCCCGTGGTTCCCATTTTATGGTGATGATGGTCGGGGCTCATGTATTTGCTGCCATCGTGGCAACGGACGCAAAGGGCATTTCCCGGTGCATGCAGTTTTAAGCTGTGGGGGTTGTGGCAATCATTGCAGCGGACTCCATGATTGTACATCTTGCTTTGTACAAAGGATCCATAGACATAAACCTCCTCGTCGATTTGGCCGTCATGATGGTACAGCCGGTCTTCCAGGACGGCCGGCTTGTGGGTGTCAAGGAAGTCCTGTCCGTGCGAAAAGATTCCCTGAATCAATCGCCTGTGGGAATGGCACCTCGCACAGGCGTTGACCTGTGCATCGGATTCCTTGGCAAGTGACCTCACGGGTTGGCGTGTCTCCGGGTGGATGAACCATGTGGATGGTTTGCTGTCCTTCAAGGTGGCGACCAATCCCATCTTTTCCTCTGTCAATTCTCCGGTGATATCCGGGTTTGATTTTGCCCAGTCAATATGTCTGGATCCGGGACCGTGGCAGGCCTCGCACCCAACATTAATTTCCGACCAGGTGGTGTTATAGGATCGGGTCTCAACATCGAAGTTTTTCTTCAGGTTGGTGGTGTGGCAGTCCGCGCACATGTAGTTCCAGTTGAAGTGTTCACCGGTCCAGTGCAGGACATCCTTGTGGTCGATCGCTTCATTGGGATAAAGATGATACCAGCGTTGTCCTCCATCCTCCTCGGGCCGACTGTCCCAGCACAATTGCAGCACTTGAACATGGCCCCGGGGAAACTTGATCATGTATTGCTGCAACGGATAAACCCCCAGTACGTAGTCCACTTGGAAATCTGCATTCTTCCCATCCGGTCCCTCGGTATTGACGAAAAACTTGTCATCCTTCCGGAAGAACCTGCTCTTGATCCCGAAATGTTCATACCCGGCATCATCAAAGTCCCCGAGAACGGTATCCGCATTTGCCTCCTGCATGGCCAGCTGGTGGTGGGAGCCATGCCAGTCCTTTTGAGCTTCCTTGTGGCATTCCACGCAGGATGAAGAGCCCACGAATTCAACGGCATGGCTGTGTGAGTGCGAATCAGGAGCGGTGCCGCTGCCGCTTGAGACAGGCTCCTCGCTGCAACCACAGATTACAATGGCGAACAGGATTAAAATCCCTGCCCGGGTATTCGGGTGTTTATCGGTCAATGTGTCCACTGGATAGGCGTTCCTTTGTCTTTAAGGAAAACTGAAGTTGATTCGTAGACAATTAATTTAACTTCAGGTATTCGACGATATCACGAAGTTGCTGGGCGCTCAATCCGAGCCGACTTGCAGGTGCCATGAACGAGGTTTTTACCTGCTTGCGGGAATTGATGTCCGCCTTTGCGATCACGAGGTCCTGACCTCCAAAAACGCGAATGACCACGGGGTCGCCTTCGGCCTGTATGAACCCCTGGATTTTCTTGTCTCCTTTCACAATGAGTTCCGTACCCTCAAACCCGTGGGAAATATCGGCCGACGGATGAAGTATCGACTTGAGGATGACGTCGCGGGTCTGCCCGCTTCCCCAACCGGCAAGCGCCGGTCCGAACTCGACCCCGGCGGATCCGATCTTATGGCAAACGTAGCATCGTCCGATCAAGGCTTTGCCTTGCTTTACATCTCCCTTGAGGGAAAGGATTTCAGATGCCTTGGGCAACTTGGTCTCCGGGCCAAACTCTAGCGGGGCGAGCCTGTCGACGTAAACGGTTGGCCCGGCGGGTTTACCCGAGAGTTGATCCTTTGCCTTGTAGGGATTCCAAATTCCCTGGTCGCGTTTGTCGATGAATACGGAAGCGAGCTGGGCTGTTTCGCCTCCTGCTCCTTTTGCGATTTCCACCATCGCGGTAGCTGCCTGGGGTGCCTCGATCAAGCTGATCGCAAAGAGCATGGATCGCCTGAACTCATCGGCCCTGTCCTTGTCCATTGCCCACCCCTTGAGCTCGTTCACCGCGCTGACCGGGTGCAACCGCCAGACGAGCCCGGCATATTTCGGATCGAATTTCTTGCCCGAGCGCTTGTCTCGCAAGGCGGCGTAGACCTTTTCCTCCTTGTCGGTACATCCGATACCAAAAGCTTCCACATAGTAACGATCCTTTCCGTCGTACCCATCGGCAATCTTGAGGAGCAGGTCACGAGATTTTTCGAAGGGGACGTAACGGAGGGCCAAGGCCACTTCCCTTCGGACCAAGGAAGACGAGTCACCGGCCAGTTTCTTCGCATGTTCAAGAACCCGGTGGTTTTCATGCCTAAGAGCCCGAAATGCGCAAATGCGCGCTTGGGGATCCTTGTGCTTAAGGCGGGACTCGACGATGGACAGGCCTTCCGGACCGAGTTTTGCCAGAAGCCAGGTTGCTCGGGCCTGAATAAAACGGTTCGGGTCAGCGAGCAATTTCTTGACTGCTGCAATTGATTTTTCTCCCGCTGCCTCGAGAGGGCCTCGTCCGAGCTCGCGCACGTTTGGGGATGGATTGCGAAGGGCGGCAATTTGTCCGCTGGTGGTGGATAGATCGAACTTTGGGATGGAAAGCTTGGCCCCCTTGGGCGCGATCCGGTAAATCGCGCCGGTCTGTCCAACGTCACGCGTGCTGTGTCCGCCCACCCGGGCATCAAACCAGTCGGCTACGTAAACGGCACCGTCCGGGCCGACCGTGACGTCACTTGGGCGGAACAACGTGATGTACCCAATTTGGCCACCGGCGTTGCGAAAGTCGGCCCCGGCAAAATTTTTCTTCGGGTTGCTGGTTATGAAAATATCACGCTCGGGCAGGGTGATTCCCGCGCCCTCTGGTTTCGGATGGTAGCCGAACAAGGTATTGCGGGCAGGTTCGCAACTGATGACGTATCCTCCGAACCGGTCTTCCATGATCCCGTTCTCGTAAAAGGCGATTCCGGTTGGGGAACCGCCCCCGTAGACGTCCCCGGCCGGGACCGTGCCTGGGTCTTCCTGTCTCCACTCGCCGACCTGCGTGGTTTGACCGGGCATGATGTCGGCCCTCCAGTTGCGCTTCCCGTTGCGTGAGGCAAATCCCATGTTTCCATATTCCATCAGCCAAGCCGTCCGGCTGGCCGGCGGATCGTCGTTGTCATTCTGAAAAACGTCCCCAAATGAACTGACCGCCTGTTCGTATGAGTTGCGAAAATTGTGCCCGATCGGACGCAAGCCCGTACCGTCCGGGTTTACGCGCAAGGCGACCCCGCCGACGTAGACCTGTCCATCCCCACTCGGCAATCCCGATACGTTTCTCGACGAGTAAAAACTGCCCGCGTTCAGTTGCCAGCCTTCCTTGTCAGTTACTTTGGACCCTTTGTTCCCATGGTTGAAATAGTACTGTCCGTTTGGGCCGACCGTTACCGAGTGCAAGCTGTGGTCGTGGTTGTTCCCATCGAACCCGGTCAGCAACACCTCGCGCTTATCCACCCCCT
>Ga0209661_1000519_pt1 | contig 20668 bp, 19 predicted proteins | sample SaaInlV_120m_DNA_2_FD_184660 | JGI IMG/M metagenome (GOLD analysis project Ga0209661, IMG submission 184660) | Marine microbial communities from expanding oxygen minimum zones in the Saanich Inlet - SI072_LV_120m_DNA (SPAdes) (version 2) | ecosystem: Environmental > Aquatic > Marine > Intertidal... | reverse complement strand
ATTTATTGATAAGACGGACTATTTACTTCCAAGAATGATAGATCAAAGTACCCATGCTGATTGGGCGGATTTTGATCTTGATGGTGATAATGATTTGATTGTTACTAACAAGGTGATCAGGAAACCATACCAGAGCTATTCTGGGGAAACGATCTACTTTTTAGAAAATATTGGGTCAGGACGGTTTGTTAAAAAACCAAGTAAAATATTTCCTGCTTTACCAGCATTTCGGGTTTATCTTCTGGATGCAAATGGAACGGGTATCCCAGATGTGATTATCCTTAATGAAAAAGGGTTGCTCTATTTAGTTGGAAAAGGTGAATGGGATTTCAGTGTAGAAACAAAAAAACGATTTCCACAAACAAGTCCTATGAGAGAAATGAGGTTTGGGGATATCAATGGAGATGGGTTTCTCGATTTAATAGGTATTACTGCAAAAAATAATTATCCTAAATTGTGGTTGAATAGAGTTAAGTAGAGTTTTCCTCTAAGTATTTTTAACGTCCAAGATATTTGGTGGTTGAGTAGGAGTTGGAATAATTTTTTTATAAAGAAAGGCGTCATGTCATATTTTAAAAAACTTACATTTTTGAAGGTTTTAACCACTATTGCATGGGCAGATGGCGAGGTAACCCAATCCGAGCTAAATATTCTCAAATCTTTTTACAGAAAATTCGATTTGGATAAAGGTGAACTTGCCGAATTAAGGCATTATCTTGCTGCGCCGGTTTCAAAGAAAGAACAAACGGAGTTGTATGACCAGTTAGTGCATGAGTTGAGCAATGAAAGTGAAAAAGAGGAAATTTTAACTGCGTTGGAGTCCATGGAACAGGCCAATAAACGAATAGGGAATGAAGAGAAAGAACTGGTGGGGCAATTTCGTGAATTGCTTGAAAAAACATCGGTCACAAAAAAGTCACTTGGAAAAATCCGAAACTTACTTGGCAAAACAATTTTCTCTCATACGCGTGGCAAGAACTTGGATTTAGAAAAATATTTCAAGCGTAAGGTTCTTAAGAAAGTAGAACTGAAAGCAGCAAGGTTGGGTGTGAAAATGAATCTACCGGAAGACAAGTTGTACTTCATTTGCCTTCTCGGGGCATTGATGGCATCTGTTTCAAATGTTGATGGACATTTCGATAATTCAGAAAAAAAAGTTTTCAAAAAAGAGCTGTCAGGATACTTTGATTTTAAAAACCAAGAACTTGAAATCTTATTTGAAGTAATTATAGAACTGACTAAACATGGTTTTGACTCCCACGAAGTAACAACGGAACTTAACAATCTGGTGACCTATAACGAGAAAGTTGATATTGCTAACTGTATGTTGGCAGTAGGCGGTGCTGATGGAGCACTTTCTCACGAAGAAGCAGAAGAAATTAGACGAATTACTAAAGCTTTGCGCATTCCTCATAAAGTGTTTATTGAAGCTAAAATGAAAGTTATTTCTCGTTTGCGCCAACTTTGAGCACAAAACTTGTTCTATGGTTTTGATGAAATTTAGAACTAGGGGAAGACTATTCTAGTACAAATAATCAGGCACCTTAGATGACAAGAGAAAGTAAATTTATTGGAATCTTATTCGAATGTTGCAATATTTATCGTCGTATTTATATGAACAAGGAAAAAAACGCTTACGAAGGAAAGTGCCCTAAATGTAATGGGGAAGTTAAAGTAAAGATCGGACCAGGGGGGACAGAGACACGTTTTTTTTCAGCACGATAACATTTAGTTATGATTGTATTAGTGGTTTTTTTTTATTCTTTTGAAAAAATATGAATTTTTATCAGGATTTTAACAAGTGAAGTTGATTCTTCAGCGTGTAACCTGTGCCTCTGTCTGTGTCGGCGAGGAGGAGATAGCCAATATCAATAGAGGGATACTGGTTTTATTTGGTGTCGAAAAAGGGGACGGGGGAGATCAAACTTCTTTTCTAGCTGATAAAACTTTAAACTTAAGGGTTTTCCCCGATGATAGGGGGAAAATGAATCTTTCTTGCATTGATATCGGGGGTGATATTTTAGTGGTTTCTCAGTTTACCCTTGCTGGAGACTGTTCGCGTGGTAGGCGCCCAGGATTTGATAGGGCAGCAGACCCCGATACTGCTCGGACACTTTACGAAGCTTATGTCGAATTATTGAATCGGTCGGGGCTTAAGGTTGCCATGGGAAGATTTGCGGCAGATATGAAAGTGCAATCGGTCAATGACGGCCCAGTTACTTTCCTGCTAGAGCGTTAGCCATTATGTTGAAACTAGCATTGCTTAATTTCTAGGTTGTTAGCCCAAGTGTTTATTGTGATATAGCACAATTCAGAAAAACTTAACAAGACACATTTCTTAGGTTTTTTTTATATACCTGGATATACTTTATCTTTGCAGATTAGGTTAGAAGGGAATTGAGTCCAACGCGATACCCATCAGACCTGAGGGAAAGAACCCAATTAAAATAATAGCGATGGCACTTAAAGCAATAAGGGTTCCCATGCCCCGGTGGATGACTACTTTCTCTTCACTCTCGTTTTCATGAAAATACATCATGACAATGATTCTTAAATAGAAATAAACAGAGACTACAGTGGAAATCACTGCCATGATTGTGATTAAGATGTATCCTTGTTTGATAGCAGCCATAAAAACGTAAAATTTTCCAAAGAAACCCGCGGTTGGGGGAAACCCGGCAAGAGAAAGCAAAAATAGGCTCATTGTTCCAGCGAGTAACGGGTGTTTTTTGGCTAGCCCTTTGAAACGAGAAACAGAATTTCCTTTTTCACCTTCTCCCTCCATTATAAAAACCACTGCAAATACCCCGATATTCATGAAGAGATAGACGTTGAGATAAAATATAAGACTTGCCACGCCGTCCTGGCTATTAGCGACGATACCTATAAGCAAATAACCAGCGTGAGCCACACCTGAGTAAGCGAGCATTCGCTTAACGTCATCCTGAAAAATAGCTGCGATGTTTCCTACGAACATCGTTAGGACTGATATTCCAAAAAGAAAGGGCATCCATATGCTGTGTAGTTCTGAAAAGGCAGTAAAAAAAAATCTTGCGATCAATGCAAAGGCAGCGGCTTTTGTGGCGACAGACATGAAACCAGTAATGGGAGTGGGTGCTCCTTGGTAAACGTCTGGGGTCCAGGAATGGAATGGTGCAAGGGAAACCTTGAACGCAAGCCCAGAAAACAACAAGCCCATTCCAATATATACGAGTGTGTTACGACTATAAGGGTTTGTGCATTCCCCTGCTTCATCGCAGTGCAAAAGCTGACCAATAAGGCGGATTTCTGTTGTCCCAGTACCTGCATATATCAGAGCCATCCCATAAACTAAAATTGCAGAGGCGAATGCACCTGTTAGAAGGTATTTGACAGTTGACTCTTGCGAGGCAAGGGTTGCCCATTTTAAGTTAGGGGTGCTTGATGGACTTTCCTTTCCTGTCCCATGTTTAGCTGAAAAACCGCAAAGGATATACAGAGAAATAGAAAATATTTCGAGCGATACGAATGCAGTAATCATGTTTCCGGATTTTGCTAAAAACATCATTCCCACAACTGCCATAAGTATCAGCGAAAAGTACTCAGATTTATTTTCGTGGTCGAATTGTGGGTATTTGGCTGACCCCATGACTGCGAATATTGCCATGAGTAAAAAAACAATATTAAACCCCTGTCCAAATTTATCGTGGATCAGCGAATTGCTGAACATGTCAGGTTGTAGACCGTTCCCTATAGTTGGAGCACTTTCCCATAATGTTAATGAAAAGAAAAACGAAATAGCAATGCCCACCAGCGTTGCCTTGGACAGGTATTCGTTAGTGTTGAAATTTTTTTTTAGACCAATTAGTAGGAGAAAAAATGCGGTAGACAGCAATGTGAGTTCTGGGCTTAGAGCAGCCCAAAACATATCTTGATAATTAATTTTAAATTCCATGTCGGAACTCGTGGAGGCTAGTGTGATCAGATAACTCGTGTTCGACCAGACTTATTTGTTTTAAAGAAGTCTTTTTAAAGTATTTCACCTATTTTTTCAAGTTAATGTTTTTTGTCTTATTTTTTATTTATATAGATTTTTTCAACCTCTGATTAGGTAATTAAATAAATTTTCTCATAATTAAGGCATTAAAATCATGGGTAAACCAACGAGGGGTAGCTAGTTTAATACTTTAAAATCCCCTTCGATGGGTTGGTTTATTTCGCTGTCTTGGGTTTTTTTGAAAAACTCCCTGGGCCCTATTGTTTAGACGTTACAATCAAAATAATGGGAGGTTATTAATTCAAGAAAATCTTTTTAGAGACTCATTACTTTTTATTTTTGGGTAGGCTTGGCCTGCTTCCAGTAAAACCCACTTTTCAGAAGTGTCTCCCACAATCAAATCTAGATAATCGTCTAATTGGATGAGTTTAATGGTGTCGGGTGGAAGCCTTAGTTGTAGGAGTTTTTCATGATAGCGTCCTTTAAGTGAGACAAAGTTCCCTTTAATTTTTTGGACCAAAAATACATCGTTGAGCGTATTTTGGATAACTGGTGGGTCTTTAAGGACTCGGGATGATTCGCTGTCTAGTAGTTGGCTGAGCTTGAGGCATCGTTCCAGTTTGGCACATAGCTGTTTTACTAGTTGCGAAATATTTGTGTTTGAGAATCCATGAGCGATCTTCTTTTTATCTAGCCAGTTAAAAAAAGAGTATATTTCAAAAAGCACATGATTGATTTCTGTTTTTTTAGTGATGGAATTAAGCGGTAGGTAGGCCACGATAAAGTGACTGAGGTGCGAGGGTTCAATGTCACAGGAGCCCGCGATTAAACGAGATGTCCCTCCCTGTTCCTCGCTTGCCAGGTCACATTCGATTAAACTTGAATGAAGAAGGGATAGACTTCTCCCTAGTTCGGGTGTTAAGTCCTCCTTGTTAGATGGAGTAGGGTTTTCGGTAGCGTATTCGTTCATCAGCTCATACAAAGTCATAAAATTCTCCTACTCTCTGATTTTTGTGACACATTCTTTGAGAACTTTTAAGCAAAAATCGAATTTTTCATCTTCAATGTTTCCCATGTTAGCTATTCTAAAAATTTTTTTATTAAATAGACCTTGTCCCGCATAAATGATGAATCCATTTTTTTTTAGCTTGTCATGAAGCCAGTCATAGGAAAGACCGTTGGGAAGCTTTAATGCAGTCAGACAATTGGACCGGTGACTTTCTGGTATCAGAAAGTCAAGGCCAATTTCTTTAAACCCTTTGCGTAAGCCTTCAGCTATTTTCCTGTAACGCTCTATTCGCCTATCGACGGTTTCTTCTAATAATTCTTCGAGGGCAGCATTTAAAGCATAATGTGCTTGAATTGCTGGGGTAAAGAGGGTGTCTCCTTGCTCCTGAACTTTGAGGTATTCTGCAAGGTCAAAGTATACTGAACGAGCAGGTATGTCTTTTATCCGGGAGAGATCTTTTTTTCTATGAAGAACGAAGGAAACACCCGGCAAACCATGGATACATTTATTGGCGGTTCCAACCGCAAAATCGATTGGATATTGTCCAAAGTTAATCTTATCTCCTCCTAAACTGCTGATGCAATCTACTACCAAACGCTTGTCGTACTGCTTCGCCAGTAAAGCAATTTCAGGAAGCGGGTTCAGTAGACCCGTTGTTGTTTCATGGTGGACCATGGCAATTACTTCAATCGAGGAGTTTTCTTTTAGCGCTTGTTCAACTTCTTCGAGTCTAGGTATTTCACCCCAGTTATAATTTATTATATGTTTGCTCATTCGGTAGACATCTGCCATTTTACCGATACGGTTACCATACACGCCGTTTTGAATTACCAGCATCGATCGGTCAGGAGTAAGGCATGATGAAACTGCCATCTCTAAGGCGGCAGTTCCTGACCCAGTTATTAAAATGGCCGAATACTCCTTTTCGATGTCAAACGCTTGCAATAGTTTTTTTCTGATTGACCCCATTAAATCTGAAAATTCAGGTTCTCGGTGGCACAGATCCCCACGGAGTTGGGCATCTCGTACCCTGTCAGTTACGTTGACAGGGCCTGGGTTCATTAGAGTCATTTTTTTCATAACTTTTTTCTGGTTTACGGTATAAATTTATAACAGATGTGTTGCAGTTTAACCTACAGCACGGAGAGGGGCAAAGCTTTATAATAGCGATTAGAAAACGTCCCTCAATGATGATTGAATATTTTTCAACCCCCTCTTATACTCAAATTAATGATCAACTTATTTAAGTTAATAATTAGCTTGTTGTTCTTTAAGATCGGTATAGCCACCGCTTACGCCGATTATTCAAACTTATTCATTCCTCAAATTAAATATGAAGGTGGCAATTCTATCCCCCACCCAACAGCCATTGATAGTTTGCTAGGACAGGTTGAGCGTAGAACTTCTATTGAAACTAACCGGGGGCTAGCTCAGATAGCATTGTCTCATCCCAACCTTTACCAATATCCTTTCATCTACATGGCAGGTAGTAAAGAGTTTGAGGTATTGTCTGCTAATGAACTGCAACGTCTCAGAAATTATCTGAGTTATGGAGGATTTCTCCTTGTAGACGACAGTTCCTCCAATACCAACTCAAAATTTGATATTTCGGTTCGTAAAATGATTGAGGGGTTATTCCCGCAAGTTCCTTTAAAGAAAATTTCCCGAGACCATTCAATCTTTCGTTCTTTTTATTTAATCAATCGAGTGACTGGACGAAAGCAGGTTAATTCATATTTAGAGGGAATTAACATTAAAGGGCGCACAGTTCTTATATACTCAGCGAACGACCTTGGTGGCGCTTGGGCAAGAGATAAGTTGGGGCAATGGGCTCATAATATTATTGGAGGGGGTAGTAGACAAAGGCAGCTTGCGATAAGACTTGGAGTGAATATCATTATGTATGCACTTACGCTAGACTACAAAAAAGACATGGTACATTTGCCAATTATCCTTGAGCGGTTGAAAAGGCATCAGTTGCCATGAAGGTTCTTATCGAATTCTTTGGCCTAGACCCTGTTCAGTTTAATGAAGTTGGCCTAAGTTTATCAACAAAAGACCTATCGTACGCGTGGATATTGATATTGTTTGTAGTTCCTCTAGCTTTGTGGTTTTTCTGGATCAGTCTTAAGCGAATCCATTCACCATTCCGCAAAACCTTTCTTATTAGCCTCCGAGCGCTCACTTTTTTTTTATTGATATTTACTCTCCTGCAACCAGAGCTGGAATTCAAAAAAAGCCATATTCTTAAAAATAAAATTGCTGTTTTAGTTGATGATACTAAGAGCATGTCCATAAAAACATTTCCCTCGGAGCAATCTCGTGCCGAGATTGTTCGACAAGCCTTTGGAACAAACCAAGGTGTATTAGAGTCCTTGGCCAATGTTTTCCAACTCGACTATTACTTGATTTCTGACCAGATAGAACCGACTTATTCGTTCAGTTCGGGCGGACATTACAGTCCTAAAAAAACAAACACTGACTTTGAAGCGGTATTTTCTAAATTAAAAACACAGTACGACGGTAAATCTCTACAAGGGATTATGTTGTTCTCGGATGGGGGAGATCTTGGAATGCCGCCTGAAACTATCTCTTCTGGATTGTTGGCTCTTCTTACGAATTGGGAGGGACCTGTCCACAGTTTTCAAGCAGGAACCAATCATATGTTCAAAGATTTAGCCATCGAAGAAATTGATTCAGCCGATTTTGGTTTTGTTCATCAACCAGTACACTTGACAGTTACCATCGGTGCCTCAAATATGGGCAACAGAAATATACCCCTCGTGCTCAAAGATGGAGATACCATTTTGCTTTCCCGTGTTGTAGAGATTAGAGAGGGGCGAAACCGCTATTCTGTGCAATTGGAATTCACTCCAAATGTATTAGGTAAACACGTATATTCTCTCACTGTCCCGCTCTTTGCAGGCGAGTCCGTAGCAGTCAATAACAGGAAAGACTTTCAAGTTAAAGTCATCCGTGACCGTATACGTGTCCTACATTTGAATGGCCGCCCATCATGGGACTCACGATTTCTACGTGAAGTTTTAGCTAACCACCCGAAGGTGGACCTCTTATCTTTTTTTATTTTGCGAACATTAGATGACGATGTGGGGTCTCCCACTTCTGAATTAAGCCTTATTCCGTTTCCAACCAACTTATTGTTTAATGATTATCTGAATTCATTCGATCTCATCGTGTTCCAGAATTTTAGCTACAAGCCATTTATAGACAAAGGGTATCTCACTAACATAAAAAACTTTGTAGAAAGTGGAGGCGCATTCGTGATGATCGGAGGTGAGTTGTCATTTCAGGGGGGTGGATATGCGCAAACCGATATCGAAGAAATTTTACCGGTATACTTGGAAGATAAACCACAACCATTTGTAGACGAATCGTTTGCCATACAACTGGAAATGAACCCGTCCCGCCATCCTATACTCCAGCTTGAAAAAGAACCAGGTGGTAATAGTAGAGCTTGGGAGAAACTGCCAGAGCTTAATGGAATTAATCTAGGGCTCAAACCACGTAAAAATGCGAATATTTTAGCTTCATTTGTAAAGGGTCGCGACAAATACCCAGCATTGGTTGCTGGACGTGCCGGTAAGGGGAGGAGTCTTGTTGTGGCAACAGATTCTTTGTGGAACTGGAACTTTCGACAGATAGGAGAGGGTGGAAGTGGTCGCCATTACTATAGATTTTGGAACAATCTCATTAGCTGGTTGATCGATGAACCAGAGACACGATTATTAAAAATAGAAACGCACAAGGAACGCTATGAAGAAGGAGAAGAAGTTCTTCTTCATGTATCCGTTTTTCAGTCTAACTACAATCCATACGTCGGAGCAAAAGTACGACTGACTATAAAGACGCGTTCAGGTGATATGAAGCTTGCAACTCTTAAGACCAATGAGAATGGAGAAGTTTCGCACCGATTTATACCCACAGAAGAGGGGTTCTATACCATTAAAGCTGAAACGGAGACAAGTAAACGTAAGTTGGAAGGGAAAACGGAGTTTTCGGTTTTTAGTGAAACTGCTGAGTTTCAAAAACCTAGGGTCAACGAAACTTTATTGAGACGAATAGCCGAAGTTTCTGGGGGCAATTATGAAGTTTTGACAAAAAAAACTGATTTTTCCAAAGCCAACTTTAAGAACCCGAAAATTGAAATTAAGACCAGCAGTAAGTATGTCCCACTTTGGGATAACTGGTGGGTGTATGCTCTTATTCTAAGTTTTCTTTCGCTCGACTGGTTCGCTCGACGTAAATCCGGTCTTAGTTAAAAAAGAGGTAGAAGGGCAGAAAAGTAAATTGCTAGTTATGAGAAATATTGCAGTTTCGTTTCGCATGATCAAGGAAATTACGGTTAAATATTAATCATGCGGGAATGTGCTTGAGTGGAGGGATTTACATGTGTTTTATGCGATTTCCTATATTGAAAACCTAACCAAACTCCTGTAAGATCAAGTCGTTAAGGGTGTTTTTTACTGCCTTCCGACTTTCGAGTTATTTTTAACTTATTAAACTGGTTTGTTAATGCCTCAGTTAGTTACAGAGAACCTTTCGCTTAAAACCTGGGTACGCGATCGTATTTTATTTTTAGCGCTCGTTATATTTCTTTTGGGTGGCACATTTTATATTGGTGCTGGAAAATTTTTAGATCCACAGAACGAGTGGCTCCATCCGATTAAAGAATTTGCCCTCCTACTTTCACTCATTGGTGTTGTTTCCCTGGGCTACGAGTTATTTCTTCGCGAGATGACTTTTCGCGAGTACAAAGATGCGTTAGAAGAAATTGTTAATCCTGATGCTGTTCGTCTTGGCATAGAAGGAATTTATAAAAACAGGTCTGAGTTGGGGCGGTCTATTTCTTTTGAGAGTTTATTTCGGCAGGTAGACAAAGAATTGTTTGTAGGTGGATCGTCTCTTCTTTCCATAGTCACCTCCAGTGCAGAATTACTCAAGAAAAAAGTTTTAAGTGGAGTTGACGTGCGCTTACTGCTTATGGATCCGAGTTCTCATGTAGTTGAGATAATCACCCGACAGGGGCAAGGCCGGGCAACCTTCCTAAACGAGATTCGCACATCTTTAATGTTGCTGCAAAAAATTTCACACGAGATTGATAGTGAACCCGGTTATTCTGATCGAGGCAAACTTATTGTGCATACTTACGATTGTATCCCATCGCATTCATTTATTTGCTTAGATGAAGGAAGTTTGAAGGGAAAGATTGTGGCTGATATAGGTCCCTATCTTGGTCGTACAACGCCGCGACCGAGCATGGTTGTCGCTAACAAAAAAGATGGGATTTATGATTATTGGAAGAGTATGGGTGATCTTATGTGGCAGGAAAGTAAGTTTTTTAATCTATCCGGAGATGACTTGTTTGGCACTCAAACTAAAGCCTTGATGTTTACTAGTGGAGCGAATACAGAGTATTACGAAAAAGCCACCGATAGTTGGGAAAAGGCATCCATTTGTAAAATGAATAAAAACTGGCGAAGTATCAAAGGGAGTCAATGGGTATGGGTGCGCGAGTCTGCAGCATTAGAGCAAATTAAAACAGGCACTAAAAAAAGGTTCCGTTTAAAAATAAACTTGCCTTCTGATAGTAGTGGCGAACATATCGTCCGTGCTGATCTTTTTTTGCGATCCAGCGATGAATGCCGACTTAATATTAACGATACCAGCATGAATCAAGCTTATGGGGGAGCATCCTACCCCGACCCCTTCATTGTCGATGTGGGCAGGTACCTCAAAAGTGGAGAAAATACAATCTACTTTGAACTCATAAGTTTTGCCAGGCCCGATGCTGAAGAAACCCAAGACAGCCTTGCTGGTCTTATCTACCGCTTGCATTTAGAGTATAGGGAGTAAATCACCTGGTTTCACCAGTTAAATGATGGAGCAACCCCTTTCACTTTTGATTCGTTGCTGAACGTTCTCAATTTTTCAAAACCGTAACGGGGGGTGGTAGTTTTTTTCTGTAAATTAGCGCAGTAGATTTTGGCTTAGGTTGCTAGCCCACAAAACAGACGTTCTCTTCTTTTTACAAGTGCTTATTTGCTTTGCTTCTGTTGAATCAAGGTTGTTATTGACAGGGTAAGGAAGGCTGATATAATCGCCGCTTTAACGATTCCCCCAGCGTTTTCGCAGGGTTTTAGCAAGTAATAATATATAATCATTTCGGGCCGATATGGTTATCTAAGGAATGGGTTTTTCTTGGCATTCGGTGAGTCTGTTATGCAGGAATATTTTTTCATTTCGCTGGTTGCAGTTTTCGCTTTGGTACTTGTAGGGGCCTTGCTAGCTCTATCCACCATCCTCGGCCCTAGAAACCCCTCTCCACAAAAACTAGTTCCGTATGAGTGCGGGATGATTCCCAAGGAAGAAGCTAAAGGGCGCTATCCTGTCCGCTTTGCTACGGTGGCCATGCTATTCATAATTTTCGACATTGAGGTGGTGTTTATGTATCCGTGGGCAGTGTCATTGGGTCAACTTAAACTATTCGGATTGATCGAAATGTTGGTATTTATTTTTATTCTCGGTATTGCTTACGTCTACATTTGGGGACGGGGAGGTTTAGAGTGGGACTGATTGACCAGGCAGTCGACTTGCTAGAAACTGGGGTCAGTAATGTTAAAGAAAACGTGAAGGATGTTTTGGATCAGGCAGATTATGATTATTCAGGTGCGATCTATGACAGTATTCTGACAACGAAAGTGGGTAAGGTGATCGGGTGGGCTCAGAAAAATGCCTTATGGCCAGCGACATTTGGGCTTGCTTGTTGTGCTATTGAGATGATGGCAATGGCTAATTCCAGGTGGGATGCGGCTCGTTTTGGAGCTGAGGTATTTCGCGCATCTCCTAGGCAAGCGGACTTAATGATCGTTTCGGGTCGAGTTTCGCAGAAGATGGCACCTGTCTTAAAAACAATTTTTGACCAAATGCCTGAACCTAAATGGGTTATCTCTATGGGAGCTTGTGCGTCTTGTGGTGGAATCTTCAATAACTATGCAATTGTGCAAGGTGTTGACCGTGTAGTGCCAGTGGATGTTTATGTACCAGGTTGCCCGCCAGGACCAGAAGCTTTGCTCTATGGCATCATCAAACTTCAAGAAAAAATCATGAATGAAGCGGGGACTAAACAAGCCGCCAAGAGAGTGGCATGACCAGCGAAGAGATTGTTGAAAAGATCAAGACTGATCAAGGAAAAGCCATCAATTCTTCTGAGGTGAACTTAGGTGATTCGGTTATCTTTGTTGGGGCAGAGAGAATTCATGACATAGCAGAATATCTCAAGAACGATCCTGATTTGGACTTCGACTATCTTTCTAACATCACCGGAACGGATTATCTCAATGAAGAACGGGAACCTCGCTTCGAGGTGGTTTATGAACTCCATTCTATCGAAAAAAATCATTCCATACGCATTAGAGTCGGGCTAGACGAAGAAGATCCAACCATCCCTACGGTGTCGGACTTGTGGAAGGGGGCTCTTTACCCCGAGCGTGAGCTATTTGATATGTTTGGGTTCAACATTAAGGGACACTCTAACCTCAGTCGGTTAATCATGCCTGAAGAATGGGAAGGAAACCCTTTGCGCAAGGATTACCCACTGACAATAGAAGATGTTACATTTTCCCATAACCGGGAATTCAAACAGGATTTAGTGAAGTCTAAGCCACGAACCAGATAATTAGAGTGCAACGATGACTGTTACTGACCAAGGCCTACTAGAACGGGAAAAAGATTCGATGACCCTTAATATGGGTCCCCAGCATCCGAGTACGCATGGTGTCTTTCGTGTAGTTCTTGAAATGGATGGAGAGTTGGTGGACTCGGCAGAGCCTCATATCGGTTTTTTGCATACGGGAATAGAAAAAACCGCTGAGGCGAAACGCTATGTCCATGTTATTCCCATGACTGATCGGCTTGACTACCTAAGTCCGCCGGGAAATAATCTGGCCTTTTGTTTGACGGTAGAAAAACTTTTGCAAACAGATGTCCCTGAACGCGCTAAGTTTTTGCGCGTGATTATGTGCGAACTTGCGCGTATGGCTAGTCATCTAGTATGGCTTGCAACTCACGCGCTAGACATAGGTGCGATGACAGTATTCTTATACTGCTGGCGTGAGCGAGAAATGATCCTTGATCTTAACGAGGAGATCTCGGGCGTACGAATGATGACAAGCTACATTCGCTTGGGCGGTGTTGTCAAAGATTCGACTCCCGGGTGGTTGCAAAGCGTGCGTAACTTTGTTGAATATTTCCCAGCAAAGATTGACGAGTACGAACGCCTGCTGACTCGTAATCCAATCTGGCTAGACCGTACCCAAAATATTGGAGTGATGAGTCGCGAGGAAGCGATTAACTGGAGCATGAGTGGTCCCGTTCTTCGGGCGTCGGGTGTCAATTGGGATTTGCGTAAACAAAGACCTTATTCTGGGTACGAGAATTTTGAGTTTGAAGTGCCAACGGGAAAAAATGGAGATATTTATGACCGATATCTTGTGCGTGTTGCCGAGTTGAGACAAAGTCGTGAGATTGTTCGGCAGGCGCTCAAAAATTTACCTGCAGGTCCTTATAAGGTTGACGATAACAAAATATCCTTACCGAATCGGAAAACGCTTAAATCAAGCATGGAGGCTTTGATCCATCACTTTAAACTGGTGTCAGAGGGAGTCTCAGTACCAAAAGGTGAGACGTATGTTCCAATAGAAGGACCGCGTGGAGAAGTCGGTTTTTACATCGTTAGTGATGGCAGTAATGTTCCTAGTCGAGTGAAACTACGGGCTCCATCATTCATGGCAATTCCAGGGATGTGTAAAATGATGGAGGGATGTTTTATTGCTGATGTTGTCGGTATTATAGGAAGCATAGACATTGTAATGGGAGAGGTTGATCGCTGATGTTCGTGTTTACTTCAGAAGAAAAAAATAAAATAGAAAAGATAGTCGGTAGGTATCCGGTTAAACAGTCTGCTTTGTTACCCTTGCTCACACTTGTTCAGCGACGTGATGGATACGTGAGTCCCGAGGCGATGGAGGCTATTGGTAAAGAATTGGAACTGTCGCCAGCTTATGTTCAGTCGGTTATGTCATTTTATACGATGTATCACGCTCAACCGACAGGCAAGTACATCATTCTCTTCTGCCACAACATTAGCTGCCAACTTAATGGAGCAGATGAGTTACTTAAATATACTGCTAAGAAACTGGGCACGGACGTGGGTGGTACAACGACGGATAAGAAGTTTACTTTGCATCAAGAAGAATGTCTTGCTGCTTGTTGCGGTGGGCCGATGATGCGTGTTAACGATACATTCTACGAGAATCTAACACGAGAGAAGATTGATCAGATTCTCGATTCTTTACCTTAAAAAACTTAGGGTCTACGATGCAGATTTTGTTTAAGAATATTGATATGAAGGGCCTTGCTAATATTGATATTTACGAAAAACAAGGTGGCTATCAGTCTTTGAAAAAAGCCTTTGCTAAAAAACCCGAAGAGGTTATAGAGATAGTCAAGGTTTCCGGGTTGCGTGGGCGAGGCGGTGCCGGGTTTCCCGCGGGTTTGAAATGGAGTTTTCTAGCAAAAGATGTTTTCCCTCGTTATTTAGCTTGTAATGCTGATGAAAGCGAACCGGGTACCTGTAAAGATCGTGAACTTCTTGAAAAAAATCCACACCTCCTCATAGAGGGAATTGTTGCGACTTGCTATGCGTGCCAAATAGAAACTGCCTATATCTATTTTCGTGGTGAGTTTCAACATGCTTCGGACCTTATGGACAAGGCTATTGAAGAAGCCCACAAGAAAGGATACCTAGGTAAAAATATCATGGGTTCAGGGTTAGATCTTGATCTTTATACCCATCTCGGTGCTGGAGCTTATATCTGTGGAGAAGAGTCAGCTTTGCTCAACTCCCTTGAGGGGCGACGCGGTGAACCACGATTAAAACCACCGTTTCCAGCTGTAGAGGGGTTGTACGGTAAACCCACAGTTATTAACAACGTGGAAACCCTTTGCGCTGTGCCATGGATCGTCAATGAAGGTGGGGAGAAATATGCGGCAATCGGAACGGAAAAAAGTAAAGGGACCAAGTTAGTCAGCGTATCAGGACATGTCAAAAAACCAGGCAACTACGAAATTGTACTCGGGATGCCTGTTCGCGAAATTATTTTTGATTTGGCAGGAGGGATTCGTAACGACAATCGTCTTAAAGCTTTTATTCCTGGTGGGTCTTCCGTTCCTATGCTAACCGCGGATAAAGTAGATGTCGGTTACGACTACGAGTCACTTCAAGAGGCTGGATCCATGCTTGGCTCAGGCGCACTTATTGTGATGGATCACACGGTAAATGTTGTTGAGGTAACACTTCGCCTAGCGTATTTCTATATGCACGAATCTTGTGGCAAGTGTACTCCTTGCAGAGAAGGTACCAGATGGATGTGGCAGATTCTTGGTAAGATTCAGACAGGGGAAGGCGTTGGCGCTCAAGTAGATAAGTTGCTAGATATTTGTGACAACATGAGTTTTAAATGTTTTTGTCCCTTGGGTGATGCTGCTGTTGGTCCGGTTGCGAGTAGTATTAAATGCTTTCGCTCTGATTATGACGAGTTAATTAAAAAGCTTGAAGGTGACAAAGTTGCAACATGAGGTAGATTATGTCCAAAGATAACAACATTAATATAACGATCAACGACCAGCCAGTAAGTGTTCCTAAGGGCACTCTGGTGGTTGAAGCTGCAAAACAGATTGGGATAGAGATCCCGGTATTTTGTTATCACGAAAAGTTGGGTCCATTTGGTTGCTGTCGGATGTGTCTTGTCGAAGTAGAGAAAATGCCTAAACTCACCACGGCCTGCACTCAGACCGTGATGCCAGATATGGTGGTGAAAACGGAAAGTCCAAAGGTTGTAAAAGCCCAACAAGGAGTTTTAGAGTTTACATTGCTCAATCATCCTTTGGATTGCCCGGTTTGTGATAAAGGTGGGGAATGTCCGCTTCAGGATAATACATTCAAGTTTGGTCCGGGGACGACGCGCATGGAGTTTGATAGAGCAAACCAGGATAAGGCAACTCCTCTAAGTCCGGTGATAACGATAGATCGAGAGCGTTGCATCGCTTGCCAGAGATGTACGCGGTACAGCGATATTATAGAGCAGGAACAGGCTTTAGTTATGCTTAACCGTGGTTTTAACAATGAGGTAAACACCTTTAACGATGAGCCCTACACTACCAAGTACTCGGGTAATGTTATTGATATTTGTCCTGTAGGTGCACTTACCAACACTGAGTTTCGCTTTAAAGCGCGTACCTGGGATTTGAATAATTCTGCAACACTGTGTGCTCACTGTGGCTGTAATTGCAATATGACCCTCGCTTCACGGACGAACAAGTTTATGCGTGTTGAGACCCGCCCAAATGATCTAGTCGATGATGGCTGGATTTGTGATAAGGCACGTTTTGGATACGATTTCATTGAAAGTGATAATCGGATTATTGAAGCTATAAGTTTGGTCGGTGGTGAACGAAAAGCCGTCAACACTTTTGATGCAGCAATACAGGTTGCTGAATCTTTGAAAAAAATTGCTGATGAGCATGGCCCCAAAAGTATTGGTTTCATCGGGTCTCCTTTTGGCACCAATGAAGAGTTGTATCTTTATCACAAGCTATTTCGTTTAGAGCTAAGGACTAATAATTTAGACCATAAAACCTATTCAGATACCCCTGGGTTGCCCGTTGACCACTATGATTTTTTGAATATTGAAACAGCGAACCTAGTTTTATTAATTGGGAGTGATTCAGCTGAAGAGCTTCCCATTCTTGATCTTCGTATAAAAAAAGCTGTTACACATAAGGGGGTAAAACTTGCGATTTTAAATGACCAGAAAACGGACCTAGATAAGGTTGCTGACTTGTCACTAAAGTATGATGTGGGCTTGGATGGGATTGCCTTAGCAGCTTTAGCCAATAGTCTTGCTACAGAGCTAGGTATTCCGGCGGTTGAGGTAAGCTCTAGTGACGAATCATTAACCGGAATTGCTGTAGATCAGATGAAGAAAATGTCGGAGCTTATTCGTACAGCAACGAAAGTTTGCGTTGTTTACAATCCGGCTTCGCTTACAGGAAATTCAATTTTTATGCTCAAGCACTTACTTGGTGTAATAAACAAGATCCCAACTATGGAGTGTGGAGCGATACCAGCAGCGCCTTTTACCAATTCAGTAGGAGCAATGGATATGGGAATTCTTCCGGATTACTATCCAGGAGGAGTTTCTATTTCTGACTCAGATAAGGTTCAGAAGATTTGGGGTGATAGTGCCTTCCTTGATGCCAAGGGATTTTCAGCTCTGGAGATGATAGATAAAGCTGAGTCAGGAGAACTGAAAGCGCTTCTTGTCTACAGGAGTAATCCCGTCGTGGATTTCCCTGAGGGTAAACGGATTGAAGCAGTCCTTAAAAATCTGCCCTTGCTTGTGGTCCACGATATGATGAAAACTGAAACTTCTGCTCTGGCGGATATCGTCCTACCCTCTAATGGACCAGGTTATGATGAAGGAACAACAACAAACATAGGTGGTCGTGTTCAGTATAGGAAGCGTGGACTGAATACTACTAATTCTCCTGACTGGAAAATAATTTCAAAAATGATTAATAGTCTGAGCGAAAAACCGATTGAATACCTCACCTCCTTTAGTGTGACGGAAGAGCTTTCCAAAATGGTTCCGGGTTATAATGAAATTAGTAAAAAATCAATCAAGAAAGAAGGTAAAACGCGTGAGAAAATCGAATATATAAACGGATCGACACCAGAGATACAAAAGATAGATTCTTCTGGAAAGGGATTGAGGTTACGAATTGCGACGCAATTATTTTCTAAGGATAAGGTTCTAGATGCCTCTTCACCGCTTGCACACCACTTTTTGCCACCCACTTTATGCTTGCATGAAAGTGATGCTTTAAAGTTGGATCTTTTTAATGGAGACCAAGCAGTTCTTACCGCTAATGGGATTGATGTGGGAGTCACAGTTGAGGTATCGGATCGATGTAACCCCGGTGCAGTTGTTGTTCCAAGAGTGTCAGACGACCAGGGACTGTTAAGGTTAGCTAGTAGTGGTTCCGTGAGTTGGGTTGAAGTGAGGAAAGGGTAAAACTAAGTAACGCATTCACCCTGCGACTTTAAATGGCAAGGTTGAAAATAATTTATCAACAACTAATGCTAACAGGTATTTAAAAACTGATTATGATCGATGATGTCATAGATTTTTTTGAGCCTTATACTTATCTAATCATAGGCAGCGTTAAAGCCTTTGTGATTGCGGGTGCTTTGCTAGGAATTGTACCCGCCCTAGTTTGGCTTGAACGACGTTTGATGGGGCGGTTCCAAGTTCGTCTTGGTCCTAATCGTGTAGGTCCATTCGGTTTAGGGCAGCCTATTTCAGATTCGATCAAACTTTTATTTAAAGAATCAATTATACAAAGCTCAGCTGACAAGTTTCTTTTTCATTTAGCTCCAGCTATTGTTGTGTTTACGGCAATTGTTACTTTTGCAGTGATTCCATTTGGTGAACCTGTAAAGATTTTTGGTCAGGAAATTGGATTGTGGGTGGCAAACGTTAATATTGGACTATTATTTGTGTTCGCAATTTCTGGTATGGGTGTCTATGGGATGGTTCTTGCTGGGCTTTCTTCCAATAATAAATACTCTCTGATGGGGGGATTGCGGTCCTCGGCCCAAATGATTAGTTATGAACTTACATTGGGTTTAGCCGCTTTGAGTATCGTTGTGCTAACGGGATCACTGAGTTTGATTGATATGGTTGCTAGCCAAGATTCTTATCCAAATATTTTGATTCAACCGTTGGCCTTTTTATTGTTTTTTATTGCAGGGATTGCTGAAACTAACCGAGCGCCATTTGACTTGCCAGAAGCAGAGCAGGAGCTTGTTGCAGGTTTTCATACTGAATATACGGGTATGAAGTTTGCGATGTTTTTTATGGGCGAGTACATCAATATGGTGACTATGAGCGCACTAGTTACTCTTTTATTTTTGGGTGGGTGGAATGCTTATGGAGTTCCAGTTTGGCCCATTGTAGCGTTTTCAGGGAAAGTGCTTTTTCTTCTTTGTGTTTTCATTTGGTTGCGATCGACATACCCACGTATACGTTATGATCGATTAATGACTTTTGGTTGGAAAGTTCTCGTCCCAATTTCTTTATTAAACCTTCTAGTCACAAGCGTGTTAGTGGTTTTGTGATGACGGTAAAAATATGATTGTAAAAACTATTGATGGGGTAAAAAATTTACTGATAGGGCTTGGAGTAACATTCAAAAATCTATTTTCAACGCCCGTCACGATTTCTTATCCAGAGGTTAAGCGGATTATGCCAGAACGTTACCGGGGTCGGCATTATTTAAACCGTGATGAAAATGGCTTAGAGCGGTGTATTGGTTGTAGTCTGTGCTCTATTAATTGTCCGGTAGGGTGTATTCACGTTGTGTCAGCTGAAAATAATCCTGATCACCCCATTTCTCAGGGTGAGCGCTATGCAGAGATTTATGAAATCAACCTACTCAGGTGTATTTATTGTGGGTACTGTGAAGAGGCATGCCCAGTGGATGCCGTTGTGTTGCGTGAGCATTACGAACTGGCTGATTACGATCGAGATAAATATCTTGCTACTAAGAGCGACTTACTAGTTTATCCGGAACCGAATGAATTTAAAGTGAATATCCTGGGTAACACAACACGCGTTTGACAGAACTGTGATTTTTGGGGACGTTTAGCCTTAGGATATTTCTTTGTTTGTTGAAGTGCTGAATATTAAAATTACTTAAGTTTAAGGAGGGGGCTTTGTTCGAATTAGATTTATTCGAGCTAACTAAGGCAACTGTCACAATGCTGGTTGGGCTGACCGCGGTACTTGCTAGCCTTGGAGTGATTCTTTGTTCGTCGCCGATTTATTGTGCTTTATATTTAATCGGCCACATGATTTGTCTCGCTCTACTATTCCTTCTATACAATGCGGAGTTTGTTGCGGCAGTGCAAATAATTGTATATGCCGGGGCGGTAATGATTTTATTTCTATTCATCATAGCTCTTCTTGGTGGAAAAAAGGAAATACAAGAACCATCAACCGAACGTTCTCTGGCGATTGTTTTTGTGGTGACCATGCTTGGTGAATTATTTTTGTCTGCGACGGTGGGACCTACCAGGCCTGTTGAAGGGGCGTTTGACGCTCAGACAGTTGCCGAGGTCGGGGGCAGTGCCAAGGCAATCGGGCTGGAATTGTTTTCACGTCATGTAGTTGCATTTGAACTTGCATCTGCCTTACTTCTAGTTGCGGCAGTCGGAATTATTTGTCTTTCAAAATTTTCCTATGTCCCTCTTCGAAGGAGAATGAAATAACGATGGGACATCAATTTGTTCTCCTTATAAGTGCTACGATATTTTGCGTGGGGGCGGCTGGGTTTCTTATTCGTAAAAACCCACTGATCATGTTTATGTCTATAGAGCTAATGCTCAACTCCGTAAACTTTCTATTGATAGGATTTTCAAGCTTTCAAAAATCAATGGATGGGCAAATTTTTGCATTAATGATCATGACGGTAGCTGCAGCTGAGGTAGTAGTTGGGCTTGCCATAATTCTTACAATTTTTAGAACGCGGCATGATATGGA
>Ga0209661_1000517_pt1 | contig 20696 bp, 15 predicted proteins | sample SaaInlV_120m_DNA_2_FD_184660 | JGI IMG/M metagenome (GOLD analysis project Ga0209661, IMG submission 184660) | Marine microbial communities from expanding oxygen minimum zones in the Saanich Inlet - SI072_LV_120m_DNA (SPAdes) (version 2) | ecosystem: Environmental > Aquatic > Marine > Intertidal... | reverse complement strand
CATCAATGGCTGCATTCGATGCGCCAAACCGCTTTGTATGCAACGTGCGACGCACTCCGACGAACACCCCTCTTCAGGCACTTGTCACCCTGAACGATCCCGTCTACGTTGAGTCAGCGCAGGCCCTCGCACGAAGAATGCTCAAGGAAGGCGGCGATACTTCGGAAGGCCGCATCGAACGGGGATTTCGACTTTGCCTGACCCGCTCGCCAAAGCCCATTGAAACCACGGAACTGTTGAAACTTCTCGACAAGGCGCGTGAAGTCTACAAGCAGGACGCCGCGGCCGCAAAGTCCATGGCCACCGTGCCCGTTGGTCCTGTCCCGGCAGGTATGGACACCACCGAGTTAGCCGCCCTCACCGTCACCGCCAACATCATCCTCAACCTGGACGAGGTTTTCCAAAAGCGCTGATTCCCCACCTGTATTTTCAGCAAGCCAATTTACATGTTAAAAAATTCATTTTATACCTCCTCCAACTTGACATGAACCTCCAACAGCAAATTTTACAGTCCCGAACCCGGAGGCAATTTCTGGGAACCGGCGGGGTCGGGCTTGGCAGCATCGCCCTGACCAGCCTGCTCGGCAATCACGCCAACGCCAATATAGGCATAGATCCCATTCGGCCCCAGCAACCCCGAAAGACCCACGCCACCGCCAAGGCAAAGCGTGTCATCTACCTCCATATGACCGGCTCTCCGCCACACCTGGACCTCTTCGACTACAAGCCCGAATTGATCAAGCACGACAACAAGAACTGTCCCGATCAATACCTGAAGGGAAAACGCTTCGCCTTTACATCCGGCGTCCCCAAGCTCATGGGAACCCCCCATAAATTCCAGCGCCACGGACAATCCGGCGCCCTGTTTTCAGACGCCCTGCCCCACCTCTCCAAGCAGGCTGATGACCTGACCTTCATCAAGTCCATGACCACGGATCAATTCAACCATGCCCCGGCGGAACTGCTGCTCTATACCGGAAGCTCCATTGCCGGCCGCCCCAGCATGGGTTCCTGGGTCACCTACGGGCTTGGCTCCGAGAACCAGGATCTCCCCGGCTTCGTGACCCTTATCTCAAGTGGCGTTCAACCCAACGGTGGGAAGAACTCCTTTGGAAGCGGATTCCTGCCAAGCGTGTTCCAGGGTGTTCAATGCAGATCGAAGGGGGATCCAGTGCTATATGTATCTGACCCTAAAGGGCTTCCCCGAAAACTACGCCGATCCGGACTCGACAGCCTAAATCGGCTGAATCTCATTCAGTCGGATGAACTAGGCAGCCCCGAAACCCTGACACGTATCGCCCAATACGAGATGGCATTCAGGATGCAAACTTCAGTCCCTGAGGTAATGGATATTACCAAGGAACCCAAGCACATACTTGAAGCTTATGGTGCAACGCCAGGAGGATCCAGTCTGGCCAACAACTGCCTGCTGGCCAGGCGGCTTGTGGAAAAAGGTGTACGTTTTGTTCACCTCTTCGACTGGGGATGGGACTTTCATGGCACCAATCCCGGGGAGGCGTTAGGCAACGGGCTTCGAAAAAAGTGCGCAACCATGGACAAGCCAGTTGCCGCCCTCATTCGAGACCTCAAGCAACGCGGCCTCCTTGAGGACACATTGGTCGTCTGGGGCGGTGAATTCGGAAGGACACCCTTCCGCGAGGGACGCACAGCGAAGGGAAAGAATCTAGGACGGGACCACTACCCTGATGTCTACACCATGATGCTGGCAGGTGGGGGACTCAAACCTGGCTACACCCATGGATCCAGCGACGAACTTGGCTTCAAGGTGGCGACCGACAAGGTTCATGTCCACGACCTCCAGGCAACCATCCTTCACCTACTGGGCATGGACCACGAACGACTGACGTTCAAGTTTCAGGGTCGCCAGTATCGCCTCACCGACGTACACGGCCATGTCGTCCATGATATCATAGCATAAGAACTATGCCATCCTCGTTACCAAGTCGATCTATCCGAGCAAAGAGATCTCTTTCCCTATTTATCCTTATAGCCTTGGGCACAGGGATCAAGATTCATGCAAACAAGGACTTTGAATTCTTTGAAGCGAAGATTCGACCTGTTCTCGTACAAAACTGCTACAAGTGTCACTCAGACCAAGCAAAGAAACTCAAGGCAGGCCTCTATCTTGACCGTAAAGCAGGCTGGCAACAAGGGGGTGAAAACGGCCCAGTCATCGTCCCCGGGAAACCTGAAGAAAGTCGCTTAATCACAGCAATTAGTTACAAGGAAAACGAGTTGCGCATGCCCCCGAACAGCAAACTTTCCAGACAGATATTGGCTGATTTCGAGAAATGGATAGCCATGGGCGCGCACGACCCAAGGGATGAACCGCTGGAAGCCATTCACAAGACAACCGGACCACAGAGCAAGAGCCTTGAGGACGGCCGGAGATTCTGGGCTTTCAAGCCTCTCGTGAATCCAAAAACTCCTGTTGTAAAACATAAATCATGGATATCTACAGAGCTGGACAAGTTCATCATTGCCAGACTGGAAGGAAAGGGACTGCAACCAGCTGATCCTGCCGGTAAAATAACTCTTCTTCGTCGTGCCTATTTTGATCTCACTGGACTGCCTCCAACTCCGGAACAAATTGATTCCTTTCTCGCCGATGATTCACCCGAGGCATACCCCAGACTCATTGATGAACTTCTCGGGTCCCCCCACTATGCTGAAAGATGGGGGCGCCACTGGCTGGACGTTGCCCGCTATGCAGACACCACAGGAGGCGGTCGCAACCTGCAGTACAAGAACGCTTATCGCTATCGTGACTACGTCCTCGAAAGCTATCGAAACGATAAGCCGTTCAACCTCTTCATAAAGCAGCACATCGCAGGCGACCTACTACCATCGAAGACCAATGAGGAATTTAATGACAACCTTATAGGAACAACGTTTCTGGCCTTGGGACCGCACAACTATGAACTACAAGACAAGGCCCTGCTGAGAATGGAAATCGTCGATGAGCAGATCGACGCAGTAGGCCGTGCATTCCTAGCGACAACTCTTGGGTGTGCCCGTTGCCATGACCATCCATTTGACCCGGTCCCCACTTCAGAATACTATTCGCTTGCAGGAATCTTTCGAAGCACCAATAGCTCCCGCCCCGGCAACGTGGCCAACTTCATTGAACGAAACCTCCGCGACAAGGATGGCGAAGTGCGCAAGGCACACACGGAATCCCTCAAAAAGCTGGAAATGGAGCTCAAGGAATTGGACGCTTTGTTGAAAAAATTGGGTGGGGAAAAAGGTTCCAGCAAGGCAATCGTGAAATCCCATGACCCCAAGACCTTGAATGGTATCGTCGTGGACGATACTAAAGCCAAACTGCAAGGCAACTGGAAGTCATCCACCTTTTTTGATGGTTACGTTGGCAGTCGCTATATCCATGACGATGGCAAGGATAAAGGGAGCAAATCCGTCACCTTCCCGGCCATAATTCCGAGGGATGGGGAATACGAAGTCCAGGTATCCTACACTCATGGGACAAACCGGGCGCCAAAGGTTCCTTTCACCGTTTATCACGATACCGGAGAGAAAACAGTCTTTATTAACCAAACCAAGGCCGGTCCCATCCTGGGTTCATTTATATCCCTTGGGAAGTTCCACTTTGAGAAGGGTGAATGGGACGTCGTAAAAATAGATACCAAGGACACAAAGGCAGTTGTTATTGCCGACTCAATACGACTCATCCCTTCCGGAGAAAAAAAATCTCCTGCGAAAGTAGTCGAAAACGATAAGCCAAAACCTGACCCCAAGAGTGAGGATAAAAAGGAGCAACGGAAGGCCCTCAGTAAACAGATTCAAGAGCAAAAGAAAAAGATCGCAGACCACAAGAAAACGGCACCGCCCTCCCCAGGAAAAACAATGTCTGTCGAAGAACACAAGGAAGCCGGGGATTGGCATGTCCATGTGCGGGGCAACATTCGTAGCCTCGGGACCAAGGTGAAACGCGGATTCCTCGCTGTGGCCACTCCATCCGAACGCTCCCCAAAACCCGAAATCCCCAAGGGGTCCAGTGGTCGCCTGCATCTTGCTGAATGGGTCGCATCTCCAGAAAATCCGCTGACCGCCCGTGTCTACGTCAACCGTGTATGGCACCATCTTTTTGGTCGTGGGATCTGCCCCACAACCGACAACTTCGGTGAGATGGGCCGACGCCCCACACACCCCGAACTTCTCGACCACCTGACCTCCCAGTTCATTGCCAATGGATGGTCCACCAAGAAATTGATCCGGACAATCATGCTCTCAGGCAGCTATCGAATGTCCTCCACCGCATCCGAATCGACCATTCAAGCCGATCCCGAGAACGAACTCTTTTCCCGACAAAACCTCCGGCGCCTTGAAGTCGAGGCAATCCATGATTCAATCTTCGCTGCCAGCGGAAAGCTTGACCTCGAAAAAGGCAGTAAGAGTCGCCGTGCGATCTACAAGAAACTTGACCGCAACAAAATCCCCGAGATGTTTGATGTCTTCGACTTCCCCAACCCCAACCTTGTTAGCGGTGTGCGTAACGCCAGTACCGTTCCAACACAGGCCCTCTTTTTGCTGAACAACGCTTTTGTTATTAATGAAGCAAAGGCGGCCGCAGAACACATACTTACAGATAAAAACCTTGATTTTGAGGAACGACTGACGCGCGCCTACAAAACCACCCTTGGTCGCCCACCACGCAAAAATGAGAAATCACTTGCGGCCAAGTACCTTCAGCAGCATAATAATGATTCAGATAATCCTGAAATGTGGGCAGGAATCTTTCACAGTCTCTACGCCTGCGTTGACTTCAGATACTTGAGATAAGATAAATGAACACACGACGCGAACACCTCAAAACCTCTGCCTGCGGCATTGGTTCTCTAGCTCTCGCATCGATACAAAGCCAGCTTTCTGCTAACAGTGGATCTAGCTCACTTGCACCTTTGCCGACCCTGATTCCTCAACGGGCCAAACGAGTGATCTTTCTGTTTATGGCTGGTGGCCCAAGCCATGTTGATTCCTTTGACTACAAGCCCGAGCTCATCAAGCAACATGGGAAAAGTATAGATTTCACCGGTGTTCGCACAGGCACATTTGGGAAGAAGAGCCAGCGCAAGCTGATGAAACCCCTCTGGGAATTTAGCCGTCACGGCGCATGTGGCCAGCACGTCTCCACCCTTTTCCCTCACATTGCACAGCATGTGGATGACCTCTGCTTCATAAAATCCATGCATACTGAAGGCGTCGCACACGGCCCCTCAACTCTCTTCCTTCATACCGGTGCCACCAATCTGGTTCGCCCTTCCATGGGTAGCTGGATTTCATATGGATTGGGCACGGAAAACACCAACCTACCTGCATTTATCTCCATCGCGCCCTCCGCCGGCAAAGGTGGCCCCAGAAATTATGGAAACGCCTTTCTTCCGGCGCTTCATCAGGGAACTGCCATCGGACGAGCCGGAAGCGTGGAGAAAGCACAAATACGGAACATTGAAAACGCACTTCTCAAGGATACTCAACGCCGTAGTCGTTTTGACCTCCTACAAAAGCTAAACGCAGACCAAGCGGCCCAGACTCAGGCAGATGATCGTCTCGATGCCACAATTCAATCCTACGAGTTGGCTTGGCGAATGCAAATGGAGGTTCCTGAACTCACCGACCTTTCCAAGGAATCCGCCTACACAAAGAGTCTCTACGGCATTGGTGAAAAGCACACTGAATTTTATGGTCGCCAGTGCCTCCTTGCCCGCCGAATGGTGGAAAACGGAGTGAGGTTTATATCTGTCAACTATTCAGACGAATCGAGCACCCCCCGATGGGATCAGCATGGCAACATGCCAAAACATAAGAACCATGCACTGGCTACAGACAAACCTGTTGCCGGATTGTTGGCCGACCTCAAGCAACGGGGACTCCTGGAAGATACTTTGGTTTGGTGGGGCGGAGAATTCGGCCGCACACCCTTCGCCCAAGGCAAGGATGGTCGCGACCACAACCCTCGTGGCTTCAGCGTCTTTCTCGCAGGTGGAGGTGTCAAGCCGGGCTTCGCCTATGGCTCAACTGATGAACTTGGTGGGGTTGCCGTGGAGAAGCGGGTTCATATGAGTGACCTACATGCAACGATCCTCCATTTACTTGGAGTCGATCATGAACAACTAACCTACCGTTTTGCCGGACGTGATTTCCGCCTCACCGATGTAGCTGGCAATATCATCCATGATATCATCACATAGGCCAAGGGGTCTCAACGATTTCATCAAACGGTTTTATAACATGTACCAGACGTCGATCATCTGTGCCGATAAATTTCCTTGGGTTTCCATATCTGTTATTTGCTAACGATTGGCCGGGAGGAATAAAAAAGCCCCCGCCGAACAATGCCGACGGAGGCTACCTGTCTTTAGTCACCTTACCCTCCGAAAATAAAAGAAGAAGTTCTTGGGTTCTGCCAGTTGAGATGTACCTCAAATACATATTGTTCAAAAAAAATCAGTCTCGCCAAATCGTTTTGGTATGTCTTGGTTTTTAATCTGATGAAATCATCATTCAGATACGCAGCATTAATTCTACTTGCCGCCTGTAATCCATGTCTGTCTGCTGCAGAAACTGCATTGCAGAATATCGCCTTTGGTTCCTGCGCAAAACAATTTCACCCCCAGCCCATCTGGGACTCTATTATCAAGACAGACCCTGACCTGTTTATCTTCCTGGGAGACAATATATACGGGGATACAACCGATATGGAAAAACTCCAGGCAAAATACCAGCAACTTGCAGAACAACCCGGGTACCAACGTATCAAGAAGCATTGTCCGATACTTGCCACATGGGACGACCATGATTATGGAAGAAATGATGCTGGCGCAGAATTCTCCAAGAAGGTGGAATCCCAACAAATCTTCCTCGATTTCTTTGAAGAACCTGAAGACTCACCCCGCAGGAAACACCCGGGAATTTATCACGCACGTATATTTGGCCCCGTTGGTAAACGTGTCCAAATCCTCCTCTTGGACACGCGCTATTTCAGGAGTGAACTGAATCGGGTCGGGAAACCCGCGATCCGTTCGGAGGGCCGTTCCGGCCCTTATGAACCAGTAAAAGAACCCACCGGAACCATCCTTGGTGAAGCTCAGTGGGTATGGCTTGAGAAACAACTCCTTAAATCTGCAGAAATCCGAATCATTGCCTCAAGCATACAAGTCATATCAGACCTACATGGCTGGGAATGCTGGGGCAACCACCCTCATGAAAGGGAGCGTCTCTACCAACTTCTCAGAAAAACACGTGCAGAAGGTGTTATTGTCTTAAGCGGCGACCGTCACCACGGGGAAATTTCCCGTATAGACAATCAGCTACCCTATCCTCTATATGATATAACTGCCAGCGGGCTAAACTGGAAGAATAGCTTTTCAAATGAGCATAACCCTCATCGCATTGGCGTACCCTATCGCGAAGAACATTTTGGCAACCTCATTATCGACTGGGAAAAACCTGATATTCCGATCACCTTCCAAATCCGCAACCTAATTGGACGAACCATCATCCAGAGTAGAACAACTCTTAAACAACTTTCGAACACCTCAAAGAGATAAGTTGATATCCTAAACCCTTGTGAAATCATAATGAAAATGACCAGAACCCGAATCTGCCTTTTCTACCCACTGCTTGGACTGACCTCGATCCTCAATGCTCAACCCAAAGGCTACAACTACGACGAGTCAAGGGTCCCCGAGTACACCCTTCCTGCTCCTTTGGTCACTCAGGACGGAAAGAAAGTAAAAGATGCAAAGACCTGGGAGGAGATTCGCCGTCCCGAATTGTTGAAACTATTCGAGGAGCATGTATACGGCAAGTCCCCTGAACGTCCGAAAACCATGTATTTCAAGGTCCTAGAGAAAACTACCAAAGCCCTCGCCGGCAAGGCACTTCGCAAGCAGGTCTCCATTTTTCTGGGTCCCGAAAAAAAGGGCCCGACCATGGATTTGCTCCTTTATCTTCCGGCCAAGGCCAAAGGCCCGGTGCCTGTATTTATCGCCCCGAATTTCGGTGGCAACCATACCATACAGAACGACAAGGCCATCAAATTGACAAGCTCATGGGTTCGAGGGCGTAAACATGGGGCGGAGACCAGTGAAAACCGGGCATACGAGGCCGGTCGCGGTGTCTCAAGGAGTCGTTGGCCAGTGGAAATGATCGTGGGTCGTGGTTACGGATTAGCTACCATTTACTATGGGGACATCGACCCGGATTACCACGATGGCTTCAAAAACGGCATCCATCCCTTGTTCTATCAAGAGGGGCAGACCAAGCCTCAACCGGATGAATGGGGAAGCATCGGAGCATGGGCCTGGGGGTTGAGCCGGGGGCTCGATTATCTGGAAAAAGATTCCGACGTGGATGCGACCAAGGTCATTGTCATGGGGCATTCCCGGCTCGGTAAGACAGCCCTCTGGACCGGAGCTACTGATGAACGCTTTGCCATCGTTATATCCAACAACTCCGGTTGCGGTGGAGCGGCTCTCAGTCGCCGACGTTTTGGTGAGACTGTCAAGAGGATCAATACCTCTTTCCCCCACTGGTTCTGCGACAACTACAAGAAATATAATGACAAGGAGGGAGACTGCCCGGTCGACCAGCATCAACTCGCCGCCCTAATGGCTCCCCGCCCCCTCTACATTGCCAGTGCAGAGGAAGACCGCTGGGCCGACCCTCATGGAGAATTTCTCTCCGCCAAGCATGCGGCACCAGTCTACGAACTTCTTGGAGCAGGCACCCTTCCTACAAAGACTCATCCTGCCATCGACAAACCTGTCCACGGAAGGATCGGGTACCATATTCGGTCAGGCAAACATAACGTGACCGCCTTCGACTGGAAAGCTTACCTCGACTTTGCCGACAAGCACCTACCCAAAAAGTAATGCGTCCGCATCAACAACTTATCGACGCAATGAAACTCCCAATCGTTTCACTATGCCTCCTACTCCCCGTTTCAGCAGCTCCGAGCCTTGAGCAAATCCAAGAGGCGTTGGACACGGACATTCTGACCGAAAAGCTGCCTCTCGAACAAGTCAGTGCCTTCGCTGAAAGACGTGTCCCATCCATTCCTGACTTTGATGATCCCAATGAATGGCGCACCTACTCGGATAAACTCCGACGGGAGGTCCTCGAGAAAATAGTCTTCCGTGGCAACCTTGCCAAATTCTGGCGGGACTCCAGGTCGAAGGTTGTCTGGGATGAAACAATAGAAAACCTTCCTGGTTACAGAATTCGCAAACTTCGGTTTGAAATTATTCCTGGATGGTGGTGTCCCGCCCTCCTCTACGAACCTCTAGACCTGGGAGAGAAAAAAGTACCGGTAGTTGTCAATGTAAACGGACATGGGGCCAAGGGGAAAGCCATTCCAGCCAAGCAAATCCGATGCATCCACCAAGCCAAACAAGGCATGCTGGCCCTAAATGTTGAATGGATTGGAATGGGGCAGTTCAGTAACCGCATGAGCCACTACCAGCTTGCGCAACTTGACCTTTGTGGCGTCAGCGGCCTTGCACCATTTTACCTAAATGTGGAACGCGCATTGGACCTTTTGCTTAAACATCCAAACGCCGACCCCAAACGCGTTGCTGTTACAGGACTCTCCGGTGGCGGTTGGCAAACTATTTTCTTTAGTTCCCTCGACACCCGCGTCAAGCTGGCCAACCCCGTTGCAGGATACTCATCCTTCAAGACACGTGCACGCCATACCTCAGACTTGGGCGACTCAGAACAAACCCCCAATGACCTGGCTACGCTAGCCGATTACACCCACCTCACTGCTCTCCTTTCCGACCGGGCCCTTCTACTCACCAAAAATGCCAAGGATCAATGCTGCTTCGCGGCTCCCCATGCGTTACCCCCTCTCAGGGATGCCGCCAGCCCGAAATTTAAGCTTCTGGGACGCGGGAAATACTTTCGCACCCATATCAACCACGACCCCGGCACCCATAACTTCGAGGCCGACAACCGAAGGCAACTATACAAGATGCTTTCGCATGTCTTTTATGAAAATGAGACGGCTGTTAGCTTGAAGGAAAAACACACCGACAAGGAGATTTTCCATTCTGAACAACTTCATGTTAATCTGCCCAAAAACAATGTGGACATCCACCGTGTCGCCACCTACATCGCAAACTCCCTTCCTATTCCTGTGCCAGGATCAGACCCACTGGCAGGAGTTGAACGTCACTCCTGTATCCCCAAACTCCACGAAATCCTCCATACCAAACGCTACGAGATTACGGCAAAAAAGCTTCCTGCCAAACAAATTAAAGGAGTAACCGTATCCCCTTGGCAGGTTCAACTTGGTTCAGAATGGACAGTACCCATCGTCGAATTCAGGCCATCAAGAACGGTCAAGGGAACTATTCTCATCTTGGGAGATCAAGGACGCACAAAATTGGCTGAACGGGTCCAATTTCATCTGGGCAAGGGACAACGCGTACTTGCCCTTGATCCGTTCTACTTCGGAGAGTCCAAAATCCGCACCCATGATTTCCTGTATGCCATTCTTGTTGCGGCCGTTGGCGAACGGCCCCTTGGCATTCAAACCAGCCAGGTCGCCGCCATTGCCCGCTGGGCCAAGGGTCGTTCCAGGAAACCAGTTGATATTGAGGCCCATGGTCCCCGTACGTCAATGATTGCACTACTCGCGGCCACACTCGACGAAAAGAACATTGGTAAAGCCCACCTCCACGAATCCCTCCCCTCCCTGAAGACAATTATCCACGAAGGTCACGGTGCCAACAAGTATCCCGAACTATTCTGCTTTGGGTTACTGGAGTATTTCGATGTCCCTGAGTTAACCAAGCTTGCCACAATTAATGGCAGGGAGCGAATAGTGGTTACAAGGGAGTAGGCCAACTTTGACGGGCGAGATTGCCGTCGTGCCTACTTCCGGCGATCTAACGAGATCTATATCAACTCGGGGATCGGCTTTGCCTGGTCAGAAAGCTCTCGAATGGAAGGAGGCAAATTCTGGGCGATACGGAGTTCGCCCATATCGAAAAGAGTGTGAAAAATCGTGCCAAGGAGATTCATCGGCCCGTATTTTCGGGTGGCAGGTTCTGCCGCTGTCTTGTCTGACTCCCCAATCACCTGGCCCATCTTAAGACCACCGCCAGCAACAAGCAGACTGGTCAGATTTCCGTAATGATCCCTTCCCCCGTTCTTGTTGAGGCGGGGTGAGCGCCCCATTTCACCAGTTACAACAAGAAGCACTTTTTCGCTGAGGCCGCGACGCTCCAAATCAGTAAGGAATGCCGCTACTGCATGATCAACCTGGTGCCCCATCGGATGGATGCCCGCCATGTTCTTGGGGCTGTTGTTATTGGCATGGTAATCCCATCCACAGTCAGAAACAGTGACAAATCCGGTTCCAGCCTCAACCATCCTGCGAGCCATAAGCATCTGAAGGCCCAACAGATTTGTTGTGCGACGCATATCTCCCCAGCGCTGAAGATCCTTGGCCCTGAAAATGTGCTGGGTATCATATAGCTCCAAGGTCTTCTGGTCCTCACTGTTAAAATCAAAAGCACTGGCAACGCCTCCTCCAATAACATCGAAGGCCTGCTGTTGGAATTCATCAGCACTCTCGACAAGGCCTGAGGCATCAACATCCCGACGCAATTGATCAATACCGCCAAGTAGAGACTTGCGGTCCTTTAGACGTTCAGAATCCACGCACAACTGCATGTCCTGCTTAAGGGGACCACCACCGGCAGGATTGAATGCCTCGAAAGATTGGCCGAGGGATCCTGATGAAGTCAACGTGGGCAGCGCTCCGGTTTCAAAATTGCTTCCTAGCTTTAATCCTTGTTGTACAGCCTCTGGAAGTAAGAGAACATTACTGGGCATACCGGATGTTGGATGATTCGTTCCAGCCACCCGACTGTAAACAGCACTCATGGCAGCCTTCATGGAGTTGCCTGCACTGGTCACACTGAGATAGGTGTGACCGCTGTTACCAGAGGCATAAGAACGCACCACAGCAAGTTTGTGCGCCATCTTGGCCAGTTTCGGAAAAGTGGAGCCAAAAGTTATACCGGGCAGGGTTGTCGGGATTTCCCCGGTGATGCTACGAAACTCTGAAGGCGCAGTCATCTTGGGATCAAAAAACTCGATGTGAGGAGGCCCCCCTTGCAGAAACAGCAGGACAACCGCCTTATCCTTGACCAAGTGCGGCTTGCCCTTGGCCAGCGCCTTGATTTGCAGCAGGTTCGGCAGGGTCAAGCCACCAAACATACCCAAGGAGCCTGCACGCAGGAATTCACGCCGTGAAAAACCGGAACAATTCCGGTCCAACAATTTGTCCATCAAGGTAAACATCAGAGAAAAGAATCAGATAGTTTAATAAGAGGGGAATAGGAAAAAGAAAAGCTTTCGAGACAGACAGGATTTCCTTCTTGGCAAAGTGGAAATGCATTTCATTCTCGCTTCATTATATGAGCGAACAATCCCCTAATATTGAAACCGCGACACTGGGCGGTGGATGCTTCTGGTGTATCGAAGCAATTTTTGAGCAACTCAAAGGGGTACAGGCTGTAGTCTCCGGCTACGCCAATGGACATATAGAATCCCCAACCTATGAGGAAGTCTGCACCGGCCAGAGCGGTCATGCGGAAGTGGTACAAGTCCATTTTGACCCGCAAGAAATCAGCTACGAAAAATTGTTGGAAACTTTCTTCAAGATCCATGACCCCACCACACTGAATCAACAAGGAGCTGATACCGGTACGCAATACAGATCCACCATTCTATTTCACAATGAGTCACAACAAACCGCCGCTGAGTTTGCAAAGACCCAGGCGACTGAACTCTGGACTGACCCCATTATCACGGAAATCGAACCACTAAACATCTTCTACGAGGCAGAGGCCTACCATCAGGACTACTTTCGCAATAATCCGAACCAGCCTTATTGTGCAGCTGTCATTGCGCCAAAACTTGAAAAGCTGAATCCCCTAGTATAAAATCTGTCATCTTCCCCATGAAACCAATACAATCCATAATCTTATTCTGTGTCGCTCTTATACAAGTCACATTGGCCGTGGGGAAGCCCAATATCCTTTATATAATGGTTGATGATCTTGGCTTCGGCGACCTGTCCAGTCACGGGGCCACCGACTTAAAGAGTCCCAATATCGACAAACTGATGAAAGAAGGCATGCGCTTCGATAATTTCTATGCCAACTGCCCGGTCTGCTCCCCCACTCGAGCAGCAGCCATGACGGGACGTTACCCGGACATTGCAGGCGTTCCAGGAGTTGTCCGCACCCATGAGTCGAATAACTGGGGCTACCTAAACCCAAAGCTACCTACACTGCCCGCACTGCTAAAAACTGTAGGTTACCACACCGCTCATGTTGGCAAGTGGCACCTTGGGCTGGAACAGGAAAATCATCCAAACAAGCGGGGATTCGACCATTTCCATGGCTTTCTCGGCGACATGATGGACGACTACTACAAGCACACCCGCCACGGTCAGCACTATATGCGATTAAATCAAAATGATATCCGCCCCAAAGGGCACGCCACTGACCTATTCACTGATTGGTCCAGTGACTACCTACATTCCAGAGCAAAATCGAAGGATAAGAACCCCTTTTTCCTCTATCTAGCCTACAACGCACCACATACCCCCATTCAACCGCCCAGGGACTGGCTGGATAAGGTCAAGACTCGAGAAAAAGACATCTCTGACCAAAGGGCCAGACTCGTTGCTCTAATCGAGCACATGGATGGCGGCATAGGGAAAGTTCTCAGGGTTCTCAAGGAAACTGGACTTTCCAAGAATACCCTCGTGATCTTCACGTCAGACAATGGAGGCCAAGTCAACGTCGGCGGAAGGAACGGTATCTACAAAGGAGGTAAGCAGGAAATGGATGATGGAGGCATTCGCTCCACAACCTGCGTGGTTTGGCCGAGTAGGATAAAGCCTGATTCCAGAACCAGTGTGGTCGCCCTAACCATGGATTTAACTGCCACTCTGCTGGAAATCGCCGGAATCAAGGTAAACCACAAGATTGATGGCATCAGCCTACTACCAACGCTTAGCGGTAAGAAGCAGGACCTGACACAGCGCTATATTGTATGGATGCGCCTCGAGGGAAATGCAAAATATCAGGGGCGCACGTACTATGCCATTCGCCAAGGAGACTGGAAGCTCACCCAAAACACAGCATTTGAAAATATGCGGCTTTACAACCTGAGCAAGGATCCGAAAGAAACCATCGAGGTCAAAAACGCTCAGGGAATCAAGCGCAAGCTGACAAATGAATTGATGAAGCATATCCACCGCGCCGGAGAAATCCCCTGGCAGGGCACGCGTAACGTGGACTGAATCTATGTAACATATTTATGCTGTACCACGATTTTTCGCGAGCGGAAAAATCACTCGTATTGCCACTTCATTTTCCAGGGATCACCGGTTTTCTGCTGGAAGGTTTTCAACTTTAACTTGAGTTGACCGAGGGTCTTCTGATGTATCGGTGAATCAGCGAGGTTTTTCCCCTCATGGGGGTCATTTACAATATCGTAAAGCTCGAACTCGGCACGATGAATGTAACTACGTACTGTTTTCTTGCCATAAGGGGCGGACATTCCCTGTTTGTACTGGGCCTGCCAGGTCGGTGCACGCCAGAGGTCGGACGCAAATGGATACGGCAAATCGTGAGCAATATTCCAGATCAGCTTGTAACGACGTTCCCGAACCACCCGCATGGGATAATACATGGTAATTTCATGAAACGTGTGGGATGCATAGACCTCATCCCAATCTTTTGTGGAAGTTTCTCCGAGAATAGGAATAAATGATCGACCATGAAATGTTCCCCCTGCCAGTCTTGATCTCTGCTCACCAGTTACGATTCGGGACTTGAGCTTATTGAGGACCTCAGTCTTTGACTTTCCATCATTGCCGAGTGCACCAGCAAAGTCCAAAATCGAAGGAGTGAGGTCAACCCAGCTCACAAGCGCATCACTTTTTACACCACGATTTTTTTCATATGGATTACGAACAATACAGGGTGCATGCATCCCGCCTTCATAAAGAGTGGTCTTGGCCCCAGGCATGGCAATACCGTGATCGGAGATATAAAGAAAAAGCGTGTCGGCCCATTTGCCGGCTTCCTTAAGATGCTGAATGAGTCGGCCAAGACCTTGGTCAATACGGGAAACAGATTGGTAGTACTGGGCAATTTCTGACCGACAAGTAGCTGTGTCTGGCAGGAATCCAGGAACGCTCACCTTGGCAGGATCGTAAATTTTTTCAGTTATACCAGGATAACTGGCACCTGGCTTAGGGTTTCCGAAGCGATCAGGGTTATAGGGTAATTCAGTGGCCGTTCCTCCTCCTCGATGCGGGTCCGATGTGCAGATATATAAAAAGAAGGGCTTGTCGCTTTCCTCGCGAAGAAAGCTTTTACAATTATCTGCCATGACAACCGGGCTACGCGAGTTCCCTGGAATGGACTGATCAAACTTATAAACATTTTCCGGGCCGACATGGTACTTGCCACAACGGGCGGTTCGATAACCCGCGCCCGAGAGATATACAGGGAGACTGATGATATTAGCGTAGCTGTTAAACTTGTGGTAACTGTGCTGGTGACCGTAGTGACCATTGGCATGGTTGTGCAGGCCAGTAAGGATAACGGAACGGCTGGCACTGCAACTTGCAGTTGTACAAAACGCATTCAGGAAGAGTGTACCATCGGCAGCCAAAGCGTCCATATTGGGTGTCTGAATGGCTTTATTTCCATAACATCCAAGGTCGGGGCTCTGGTCATCGGCCACGAAGAGGACGATGTTCTTGGGAGCAGCAGAGGTCCAAACACAATTAAGAAGGAGTACGGTGAAAATTCTAATCATGATAGAACTTGGGCTTTGCTGAAGCTGAAGAAAGTCAAGGGAGGGGGAAATAGTTATGATAAAACCAAGTGTAGATTATTAGCGGTAGGCAAGAATACCAGGATGTTCGCGGCAGTATTCGTCGACCTCTTGCGGTGAGAAAACCATAAATGCGGTGGAGAGGGCATCGGCTAAGGCAGCGGAAGGTGCGCGGGCCCAAGTTCGGCTTTCTGTCTCAGCGGGTCGGGCAGTGCGGGGATCGAGAACATGAGCACCCTTGACTGCTGTACCAGAACCACTCATAGCTTCGCGAGTAAGCCATAACGATTCACGGCCAGACTCGTCACCAAAACCCACCTTCCACCCTTCAGCGCCTTTAGGCGCATCAAGTGCCAATACAGTACTGCCGCCACTGTGCAGGAGAGCCCGGGATAATTCCCACTCCTCAAGGTAGTCTGCGAGCTGGTCAAGAGCAAAGCCTTTGCCAATACCACCTAAATCGATGCCGGAACCTGCTTCCTGACAATAAACTGTGAGGTCTTCGATACTGAGCAGGTAAAGCCCTTTTCGTTTTTCCTCAAAGGCGGCGTCAAGCACATTGGATTCAGCTAGTTGAATCTCCCCTCGCTCATTCCGGATCTCATCCATGACAGTGGCCAGAGAGACATCGAAGGCACCGTTGGTTTGGGTAGAGATTTCGAATGCAAGCTTAAGACAGTCGAAAGCGGCAATGCTGAGTCGAAGCGATTCACCAGGCTCTAACATGTTGAGGATTGAGATGTCGCTTTGCGGCCGGAAGCGAGATAGCTTATCCTCAAGTGTGTCGAGGAGAGTCCATGCTTCTTGTGCGATGGAGGCAGCGTAAGACTCGTCTTCGGTGGCAAGAAAGATTTCGAAAGTGGTCGCCATCGCGTTGTGGGCGAACTTGTGAACATGTTCACTCACGGAGTAGTCTCGGCTTTGATGAAGGCATCACGGATACCCTGACCATAGATGAGGTTCAATATAATGCCTTCCCGAAGAGAGTAATCTGTGTAGGGGTCGTAGTATTCTTTGCTCAAACTTTGAAGCAATTCATCCTTAAGATCTGGATGAACAATAATGAACTCGGCGTCAAGGTAGCTATCTTCAGGGATGCCGACATAATATTTTAAGCGTTCGTATCCGCGGAGGTACCAAGGGAAAGGCCAGTGCTCCGCCTCACTTTTAGTGAAGATTTTGATACGTGCGCCCATGCCAAGTTTGTGGTGAACACGCAAAGATTGAACCTCTCCTACGAGCTTAAGGAAATCATCGGTGGTGTGGACATAGGCGTAAGGATTGCGCATGTCGGCAGCGTAGTAGGCGCTCGTAGCCAACCGAGCGCGTCCGTGAGCGGCAAACAGGCCCCAAGACAAAAGCAAGCCGATTGCAAGACGGGCATCATTGAAGCGGACTACTTGGAGAAGCCGGTCTATACCGTGACCGCCCAACAAGGCAAATCCGAGAAGAAAATTGAGAGCCAACCATGGAGTCTTGTAAGGAATAAGGCCGTAAATGAGCCAAATTGTCAGCGCGTAAACGGCGAGGAAGCGAGCTGCACGGCGACGCGGGTTGTTTGCTTTTTCTACGAAGGCGAAAACAATTCCCACCAACCCAGTCAGCAATAGGGGAATTTCACTGCTGGAGTAGCCTTCCTCTGAGTAACTGAAGAGAATGCTCCAGTAATAGCTGAACAATTTTTCGTGCCCTTGCCCACCGGCGCGGTCGACAGTATGGAAGTAGGCACCAAAAGCTTTGGCAACTCCTTCCCAGTGGGTGAAGAAGGAACTGAACAAGACTAAGGCTACGATGATCCAAACCCGTAGTGCCCAAGCTCCAGCAGAAAATTTTCCGAGTAGGCGTAAATCCATTCGACCTGCCTTGCGCCATGGCTCGAATAAGATCACTCCACCCGCCACCATGGCGGCGAAACTGAGCACGCAGGTCTCCTTAGTCGTATGCATCAATCCGCAAGAAAGCCCGAACCAGACCGCCCATGAAACTTGCTTTGAGGTTTGATAACGCCAGAGACTAACTAGCGCCCCAAGTGTAAAGAAGACAAACAGCATCTCCTGAACATAGTAACGGCTGTAGTAGGTAAAGATGGGCGAGGTAGCCAGTAACAGCGAAGTAACTAGTACCCCCATATACCCCAAAGCCCCACGGGCTAATATCGGAAGCCAAAGCAACGCCACACCGAAGACCAGCGGCACTAGGCGAATCGTCCATTCATCAATGTCGAGAAGGGACTTCTCGCCCTTGAGCCAAGCGACAGGGAGAGTCAAGTAGTAGAGAGTAGGGCCATGGTGGTCAACAGGATCATACTTGTAGTCCCCTGTCTCCAATAATTGACCAAACTTGACTGCTTGGTTCGCCTCGTCGTGATGGAGAGGCTTCTGGTCGAGAGCGGGGAATCTTAACCATAAACCAAGAAGGCAGACCAAAATAAGAGCGTAATTGAATCCGCGGACGGTTCCTCCTCCAGCACGCGGCTTACGTCTTCGATTACGCGGCTTCTTGGCGTGATTCATAAATAGTTGAGGCAAACGAAGTGTACTAAACGGCCCCGGACGCGGAGGCATCACGGGGCCGTGAAAGTTGGTGTTTAGAAAAAACGTCTACTATTTGCCGAAAACTTCGACTTCAATGTAGTGGTTCATGGCATTGGTACTATTGCCGGCGCTATAGAGGCGAACATAGCGCCCCTTCGCTCCCTTGGCATCAATGTACTTGCCCTTGTAGGTCTCGATGTAGGCAAGGTCTTTGCCAACGCCGAGTTTTGAGGAGTTATCGTGGTCACTGTTATAGACAGTTTTTACACCATCCACAAAGTCGGGGTCGTCGGAGATTTGAACGATTACGTCGTGATAGGCACGAGCCTGGCTATGGAAATGCCAAATACATACGCCGTGAACTTCGGAAGCCTTCTTGAGGTCAATCTGAACCCACTGAGTTTTAGGAGCTAGTTCCACGAAGTAACCCTCCTCCCCATCCTTGTCGCCGTCGGTAACAAACTCCAAGTCGCCGATGATTGGGAAATCATCAGAACCCGTGACCTCTTTACCAGCAGCGATATTCGTGGTCCCAGCTGGCACTAGAATTTCACCACGCTTGAGACCCTTTCTCTCTAAGTGGGGAAAACCCTTGATAGGTTTGGGCGTACCTATGAAGACAGGACGAGGCACTTCGATCTTTAGTGGAACCTTGTCGGCAGCATTTGAGGAACTAGCGGTCAGCAAAAGGGCTAAGCCAGCGAGGGTGAGAATCTTGGATGATTTCATGTTTAGTGATCTTAGAATAGGGAAACGATATTTGGAATGGGTTTAAACATTGAACTCACTCTTTTCAAAGGCGAGAGCTTTGCGGGCTTCGATAGCTTCATTGACACGAAGTACGGTGACTGCGGTCTCAAAACCAGTTTCACCCGGGCAGTTCAAGTGAGACTTCGCTTTGGACTTGTCAGCGGAGTGCATGCGGACAGCCTCAAAGAAATTCTCAAGGTGTGGTTGGTGGATCTTTTTCTTGAGATCGACTGGCAACAAATACTCTGCAAGAGGAGGAGACTCACGTACATCAACCTTTACCTCTTCACTGGCTTTGTAAGCAGTAGCATTCTGCTTGAGAATTTCTCGCTCAATCCAGCCATCCCATTCAGGCGCATGGGCTTCGCGATAAATCTTGGTGAGGCGTGGAATCTCAGAGATTTTCATACAACCTTCGTCACCCATGAAATACTCAAAGAAGCCACCACCGGCACTGGTTGTAGTAAGCACCTGATAGGAGGCACGTGCCATACCGTTAGGGGTGTCGTACTCGTAAATGCACATAACGTTATCGTGCCACTCGTAAGAGTCGTAGTAGTCGACTCCTCCACTAGCCTGAACGGAAGTAGGCTTGGCATCTAGAAACCAGTTAAAAATGTCTATCTGGTGTGCACCAAGATCGCTGACAGGCCCGCCGCCAAGCTTTTTGAACCAACGCCAGTTAAGAAACTGGTGCATGTTTTCAAAGCCGTTTTTCTTGAGGGTAGCCTCATCTAGATTGTAGCGGTCTCGAATAGTGCGGGCTTTGCTTACCGCACGATTCCATTGGCCGTTTGCATGGGTAATACGGCCAAAGATGCCAGCACCACCTTTATCCTGCTTATTAACAAGTTTTTCTTTAGCGTGGAGATATCGAGGGTTACTACGACGTTGGTGACCTATCTGGAGAAGGTTGCCACTGTCTTGGGACGCTTTAACCATGGAACGTGCTCCCTCAACTGTGTTGGACATAAGTTTCTCGCAATAGACGTGTTTACCTGCGGAAAGAGCATCAACGGTCATTGGGGAGTGCATAAAATCTGGGGAAGCAATCAAAACTGCATCAAGGCCCTTCTCTTTTTCCAGCATCTCTCGGTAATCTGTGTAAGCATGCTCACGAACGTCATGCCCATAGCGGAGTAAGGTGCCGATGCCTTTCTTCTGAGCGTAAGGCCAAATATCGCAAATGGCACGAAACTTAACGTTAGGAATATCAATAGAGGCTTCGACTTGTACCTGACCTTGCTGGCCGAATGAAATGAGGCCGACATTGATCTCGTCGGACGAACTCTGGGCTTTAATGATGGAAGGTGCGGCAATTGCTAAACCACCGGCTGTGGCTGTAGTTGCTATGAAGTCGCGCCGGTTTAGGGAAGGACTTTTCTCTGAGGATGAGTTATCTGGCTTTTTGTGGCTCATTCTTGGTTATCTGTGATTTGTTAATGATATAGTAGTAAATTGATCGGTGGTATCTAGCTTAGGACTAATAAGTGG
>Ga0209661_1000491_pt1 | contig 21164 bp, 18 predicted proteins | sample SaaInlV_120m_DNA_2_FD_184660 | JGI IMG/M metagenome (GOLD analysis project Ga0209661, IMG submission 184660) | Marine microbial communities from expanding oxygen minimum zones in the Saanich Inlet - SI072_LV_120m_DNA (SPAdes) (version 2) | ecosystem: Environmental > Aquatic > Marine > Intertidal... | reverse complement strand
ACTTTCGCCATTTCGCAAAATCAATCAATACCAGCAGATCAATATCGGCCACAGTAAACGCATCACCGGCCACAAACGGTTTGTCGCCGACCAGGTCATCAACTTCCCTAAGGAAGCGTTCGATTCTAAGCTTACCCCGCTCAGCAAGTGCTGGGATCTGTTCATAGTTACCCGAGCCAGTCAGAGCCCGGCCCTTAAACCCTGGGGCTGAATTTCGCAGGTACTCTGCCATGGCCATAAAACCGCCCGTCTCAATATGCCACTGCAGATCGGCGATGCGGCCCCGATCGCTTGGACTCATGCCCATCAGTGGCGGATCAGGATACTTGGCATCAAGATAGTGCCAGATCGCAGCAGTACTCGTAAAACAGGTGCCATCTTCGAGCTGCAATACCGGTACCGTACCGTAGGCATTCAGAGCCACAAATTCCTCCTTGAGGTGCTCGCCCGCGCGAAGGTCAACTTCGATGGTCTTAACCTGAATGCCTTTTTCGGCGATAAAAATTCTGGCGCGGCGCGGCGATGGCGCAGTCTTACAGTCATAAAATCTCACAGCTTTACCTCCATGAAAATTGCAAGTTATATACCTCTTGTGGTGACCAGTGGTGCTCGGGTTGGCGGTTTTGGACGTCCAATTTACTCCTCTTTCAGGATTACAAATGCATGTATCGTTGTGCCACTTTCGGCTTGTGTCAGATTATTGAACTTCTGACTGCAGGAGCATTAGCCCAGATCTTGATCTGTAAAACCTACGAAAGCCCCAATCGATACTCAAACTCTGGCGGCATCTGGTTTAGGCGCCGAGAAATAGGCATTTGCTTTCAGTGAGCACTGCCAAATTATTCATCAGTATAACCAACGGGTCCGCCATTGCCGGTTTCGCTGAAATGAGTGCCATTAACATAAGTGGCGGCAACCAAGTAGGCTCGCCTGGTAGGCTTTTTTGATCAGCCTTGCGAAAGCGCTGTGGGTGAGTCCAGCGGAAATAACCCGACCAGCAGCGGGCCTTACAGCCGGCCGCGTGCGAGCCGCGCGCCCGCGACCATCACTTTGAGCTTGTGCCGCGCGACCGCCGGGTCGAGCGGCACAAGACCGCAGTCCGGTGCAACCTGGATCTGATCGGGCGCCATGTGCTCTGCGGCCGCCAGCAGACGGTCCGCAACCTGCTGTGCAGTTTCGATACGCTCAAATCCAAGCGCACCGTTGTCGATGCAACCAAAAAGAACAGTTTTGGATGGACATAGTGTGAGCAGGCCAGGATCGAGTCCGGAGGCTTCGAACTCCAGGGCCAACTGGTCGACCTTCGAGCGCTCCAGCTCACCGAGTATGCTGGGATAAGCATCGACGATCGGCCGCGGCACCCCGGGCATGGGGTAGCTGTAGCAAACGTGCACGCAGGTTTTAGCATTGAGCCCTTCAATACACCGGTCAAGCGCCTCAATACCCCACTCTGCGACTTTGTCCGGATAGCGGCTGAAAACTGGCTCGTCAAACTGGATGACAGCCGGGCCTAGTGCATCGAGAGCGCGGGCCTCCTCGTTCAGAGCATCGGCCACCGCCAGAGCCAGCAAACGCTCATCCCCGTAGAACTCATCCAGGGTCGAGTCGACGACGGTCATCGGGCCAGGCAGAGTCACTTTGACCGGCCGGCTACTGTGCTCAAGTGCAAACTGCAGGTCATCTACCAAAATCGGCGCCTTGCGCAGCACCTCCCCCGTACACCGACCGACCTCGGCCAACCGTCGGTTGTTTCGGACCCATTTTTTGGCCGGCGTACCGTAGTCGAACCCCCCAAGCCGGGCCACAACGTGGGCCATGTAAGAGGTACGACGTTGCTCGCCGTCGCTGATCACATCGATTCCGGCCTCGGTCTGGTCATGGATCGCAACACGGACGGCATCATCCTGCGCCCGCTGCAGCAGCTCACCATCGAAAAGCCACGCCGCACCCTTGCCATGAACCTGTTTGCCGGCGGCATTCAGCGGGAGTTTCTCCTGCAGCCACGGTGGCTTGGGCAGGCTACCCACGACCGTGGTCACGAAGGGTCCGCTCGGCATTTGCACTGGCGCTAGTTTCTCTGGGCTTTACAGAAGCTGTTCATGGCGAATCCGGCAATTTGTCAGCGCACCGGGCGATCACGGTTGACGGAGTAATCTCTTGACCTGGTGATGGCGCTTTATTACGTCACACTGTAGCCCGAATCAGGATAGCGTGCAAAGAACGTCAGATACCGGCACACTTACCGAACAGCTTCACCGGCAAATACGCTTTAGCGGTCGCACCGATGCGGCGTTGATTCAAATCCCGGTACAGATTCCTGAACAAAGGGTTGGGCGCTATGGACCGCTATGAATCTATCTGCCGATCCCATCATCCATCGCTGCCAGAGACATTCAATTTCGGTCGCGACGTTGTCGACCAATTTGCTCGAGATAAACAGAAAATCGCGCTGATCTGGTGCAACTCTGAAAACACCGAGCGCTTGCTCACCTTCCACGAGGTTTCGTGCCAGTCCGCCCAGGTTGCCAACTGGCTATCGGCACAGGGGATCTGCGCGGGTCAGCGCGTCATCGTCATGCTGCCCCGGATCCCCGAGTGGCAGATCTGTCTGACCGCATGCCTCAAACTGGGTGCAGTTCCTATTCCATGCATTACCATGCTGACGGAAAGAGATGTCGCCTATCGAATGGATCATTCAGGTGCTGTAGCGGTCATCACCACCACTGCCGAATCCGGCAAATTCGAACCGTACCTGCCAACACTCAAAGCGGCGCTGGCCGTTGGTGAACCGGTGGCGGGGTGGTCGGACTATGAATTGACCCGGGACGAGGATACGACATTCGAGTGCTGCGACTTGGACCTGGAAGCGCCGGCAGTGATGTACTACACGTCTGGCTCGACCGGCCACCCGAAAGGCGTGTGCCATCCATCGCGAAGTTTGTACGCCTGGCGCTTCTCGGCTATTCATTGGCTTTCGCTGGGACCTACGGATGTCATGTGGTGTACTGCCGATACCGGTTGGTCAAAGGCAGGCACCAGCATTTTATTCGGCCCCTGGAGCCAGGGCAGTGCTGTGCTGTTCTATGACGGCCCGTTTGAGCCCGACAAGCGTTTCGAGTTGATTGAGCGCTATGCTGTCACGGTGTTCTGTGCAGCAGCAACTGAGCTCAGACGACTGATTCGTGAAGATATCAGCAGGATAGATTTCTCACAGCTAAGGCTGACAGTATCTGCCGGTGAATCGGTCAATCCCGAAATCGTCGAGACCTGGAAGGCTCTGACCGGGGTGCCGCTGCTTGATGGCTACGGCCAGACAGAGGTCCTGATGACAGTGCTCAATTATCCGTGGATGCCGGTAAAACCCGGCTCGATGGGTCGCCCTTTACCGGGCATTGAAACGGGCGTTTTCCTCACCGACGGCACGCTGGGCGGGCGTGGTGACGAAGGTGAGCTCCTTATCCGCCTGCCCAACCCGCAGATGATGCTGGGCTACTGGAACGATCCGCAACGCACTCGTGATGCACTGATCAAAGCCGATGGATCGGATTGGTTTAAAACAGGTGACAACGTATACCAGGATGAAGGCGGCTATTTTTTCTATATCGGCAGAACCGATGACATCATCAGTTCCGCAGGCTATCGGATTGGGCCCCAGGAAGTGGAAAACGCCCTGATCACACACCCGGCGGTACATGAAAGCGCTGTCGTGGGCCTGCCAGATGCCGAACGGGGGGAAATCGTCAAAGCTTTTGTTGTACTGACAGATCCCGAATCTCAACAAGCGGGCGCCGAGCTGATCGCCGAGCTGCAAGCGCACGTCAAACAGACCACCGCGCCATATAAATACCCCCGTGCTATCGAGTTTGTCCCGGAACTACCCAAAACAGTGAGCGGCAAAATCCAACGTAATCTTCTGCGACGATCCGCAGCACATAACTGACGGTGCAGGTTCGCCTTCACACGAGGGGCATTATGCCGCCATGCATCAGATTCTCGACTCGTTCCTGCTCGCCTATGTCTCCCGTCACACGTCTGGTGAACTACTCAGAGACTTATCTGAAAAAGATGTTCTGGTGCTGTGTCATGTCGTCATAGATAGCAGTAACAAAAATGCCGCCCTACCGCTATCGCACACTCACCTCCCCTGCTCAAACCGGCTTTGGACGCCGCAACCATTGCAAAAGCATAACGGCAACCACCGTAATCACCGCGCCCGTGACCTGGCGAACATTGAGCCACTGCCCCAGCACGATGAATCCCAGGATCATCGCCCAGATCGGGGAGGTGTTGTCGATGATGGCCGTCTGCAGAGACCCGACCAGATCCACCGCTCGGAACAGCAGAAAAGTCGCGGCAACATAAAATCCTGCGCTCCCGGTCAGGGCGAGCCAGCCTTTCGATGACTCCGGCCAGTGAAGTTCAAATACGGCCACAGAGATGACGAGAACAGTACCTGTGGCGCTCAACAGCATGTAGAACATCATCACATTAATGTTCTGCTTCTCCAGGACTTTCTCACTTAATACAAGCAGCGTTGCCAGGCACACCGCGGCAAACGCGGCAAGTCCGATTCCCACCCGGCCCTGCCAGCCAACGGAAAGTAAATCATCGCCAGTCAACGCGATGACCAGTCCGCAAAAAGCCAGCACCATGGCCGCAAACATCATGACCGAGAACCGACTTTTCCGGGTGCCACAGGCCCATAAAGCAATCATCAGCGGGTAGGCGTAAAAAACGAGGATCGCCAGCGCAACCGGAATAAACAGGATCGACGCCAGCAACAGATACATCTCCGCGCACAGCAGCACGCCGAGAAAAAGGCAGCGCAGCATTTCCGTCGTGGGCATTTTCACACGCGAGCCGGTCATAAATACTACAGCCGCAAGACAGCACAAAAATGTCACCGTGCGGACAAGATTCAGGGCATGTAGATTCGCTCCGTAATCATAGGCGACCCTTGAGAAAACCACGTTCAATGCGAACGTGATCGCGGACGCCAGCGCGGCGATACTGCCGGCCCAAAACCGGTAGCGTTTCAACAAGGGCAGATCAGTCACACGGGATGTCCTCAATGTCTTAACAGCCAGCCGCTGTGATGATATCGTTACTAGTGGCTTTATTGCAGGCCAGTCTACCTCTTGTCACGTTACAGGCGAGCACCTGGGCGACAACGCGCAATGATTTCTGTGACATGGTCGAATGGAGTGTTGGAAAGTTCCCAATAGACGCCGTGGGGTTCGGAACTGACTACTACACAGACTATTCAGAAGATGCCATTGCCTGGTGGCGAGGCGGGCGTTGGGCAAGACAAAGCCCGTTAAGATCGCCAAATAAATTATCTTCCTGGGATGACTGGTTCCGCTCACCGGAAGACTTTCCAGATTTATTGGAAGAACTAGGGAAACGATCTTTTTCTGAATCAGATATTGCCAAAATCTCGGGTGGGAACTGGCTTAGGCTTTATAAAGAATCGTTTGCGCCCCGCTGAAAGGTATTGCTTTTTGTGCAACCCATCTCTTCGTCCTCCCTGACAAGAGATAAAAATCTGTATCCAGACGCATAAAAACTACGACTCACATGGATATGTGCCCGGGCATTGAGCCGTAAGCGCGAAGCAGGTGGACACGGGTTTCAAACAAAACTCAGTGACTTGTTGGCGGTTGACTGAATAGATCACCAACCTGTACTGCTGGCCAGTTCAGTTCCCTTTGCGAGGGCTTAGAAAATCCAACGGTTTTTTTTACGATAGTCCCGTTCAAACGCTTCAATCTCGGCCTGATGTTCGAGCGTCATACTGATGTCATCTAGCCCATGAAGCAGCCTGATCTTGTCCATTGGGTCTATATCAAACATGTACCCCTTTCGATCAGGGCCTGAGACAGCCTGTTTGTCGAGGTCTATGGTTATGGACGCACCAGGGGATTCGTGCAGCTGTATCCGGATGTGATTGCAATTCGCAGCAGAGAGCCTGACAGGTAGCAAACCGTTTTTGATGCAGTTGCTGTAGTGAATATCACCAAAAGTTGGGGCAATTACTGCACGGATGTGATTGGCCATCAATGCATTGACGGCAGCCTCTCGCGATGATCCACAACCCCAATTTATGTCACACACCAGAATCTGTGCGTTGGTGTAAGGGATCTGATTGAATATGAAGCTGGTTTCAGTATCGTCGGCATGAAATCGGAGGTCATGAAGTAGAAAGCGGGCATAGGCCGGATCATCCTTTGCCCGGCGCAAAAATCGAGCTGGAATAATCTGGTCGGTATCACAGTTAGGAATGTCAATCGGAACAGCAACAGCTGAGAATCTGCGAAATGGTTGCATGCGTGCTAACTGCTGAGTCGCCGGCTATCTGTGAAACGCCCAGTGACGGCTGCAGCTGCGGCCATTGCCGGGCTGACCAGATGGGTACGGCTTCCCATGCCCTGACGTCCTTGGAAATTTCGGTTGCTAGTCGATGCACAGCGCTGACCTGGTGAAAGCACGTCACCGTTGATAGCCACACACATAGAGCAACCCGGTTCTCGCCACTGGGCACCTGCGTTAATAAATATACGATCAAGCCCTTCTCGTTCAGCTTCGCTCTTGACTAGGCCGGAACCAGGTACGACAAGTGTAGGCACGACCACAGATCTGCCTTTGAATACTTCTGCAGCTTGCCGTAGATCTTCAATCCGGCTGTTTGTACACGAACCAATGAATACTCTGTCGATATCGATCTTATTGACCGGCGTGCCCGGCAAAAGATCCATATAAGTGAGTGCAGATTCCATATTGGCTCGGGTTGCAAGGTCGGCCTCGGAGGCTGGATCTGGGATCACATCGCTGATACCCACACAGAATTGCGGACTGTTACCCCAGGTTACTGTCGGCTCTATTGCAGCAGCGTTTATGTTGATCTCTTTATCGAACACTGCTGTATCGTCGGAAGGTAGCAGTCGCCAGTAAGCCATGGCTTCTTCCCATTTTTCGTCAGTGGGCGCGTAGGGTCGGCCGTAAACGTACTCCAGGGTCTTGTCATCGGGCGCAATAATGCCAAACCGGGCACCAGCCTCGATGGTCATGTTACTGATTGTCATTCGACCCTCTATAGACAGCTGTCGAATTGCTGAACCGGCGTATTCGATCGCATAACCAGTGCCGCCAGCGGCCCCAATGTGCCTGATGATGGTCAAAATAATATCTTTTGCGCTGAGCCCAAGACCAAGAGTTCCGTCTACCGTGATGCGCATACTTCGAGGCTTTCGCTGCCACAAAGTTTGGGTCGCTAGTACATGCTTGACCTCAGTTGAGCCAATACCAAATGAGAGGCAACCCAGCGCACCGTGGGTAGATGTGTGAGAGTCGCCGCAGACCAGTGTTAGGCCCGGCAGGGTGATGCCCTGTTCGGGCCCGACAACATGGACAATTCCATGGCGCGGGTCGGTCATGTCGAAATGTGTAAAGCCAATCCGTTCGGCCGCCTCCTGTAGACCGGCAACCGTATCGCGCATTTCGCCCTGCGGAATGTCGGTCAGTTTCTTGGCAGTGGTGGGAACACTGTGGTCCGGCGTCGCGAACAATTGATCCGGATAACGGATAGTGCGCCCGACAGCTTGTAGTTCTTCGAACGAGCGGTAATGAAGATCATGGATAAGCTGCCGATCAATGAACAGCAGTGCGTCACCCGATTCACGTGTTACGATTACGTGGCGGTCAAATATTTTTTCAAACAGCGTTTTACTGTGAGACCTTGGGGCGTTCACCACTTTCCTGATAGGCTCCCACATTGGGCAAGACTTGCTCTGAGTATAGCAAGGCGCTGTTCAGGCGCACCTTGCTGGGTTGATAGGGCCAACGCGTAAATGTAACGCTTCCTTTCAGGCTGTCGGTTATTGTCCATCACGTCGTATCAAATGCCATCGACTTCTAGAAGCTTATTCCTGCGTCAACTGACAGTTGCTATTCCTAACTCTTCTCCTCAGTTTCAAAGCCCATGCCCTGAACAGCATCGAGGATTACATCAAGGAATATCCGAACCCTGAATCCTGCCAACCGTCTTCGACATCGAAACCCAGTAACAGTGCCGCTACCCCAGGACCAAGGTAAACTAGCCAACTCACGTACTACCTGGACAAGCCATAAATCTACCCCTGGCTGATACCGGCGGCCTCACCGACATGCGAACAACCCCATGATTACCTCTGATAGCCGACGCAAGGTCTCCTGGGCCCTTTATGACTGGGCCAACTCCGCCTTTGCAACCACAGTGATGGCAGGATTCTTCCCGATTTTCTTCAAGCAGTACTGGAGTCAGGATGTGGCTCTCACCCACAGTACTTTTTACCTGGGGGTGGGCAACTCTGTTGCCAGTCTGATCATTGTAATCCTGGCGCCGATTCTCGGTGCCATGGCCGATACCGGTGGATTACGTAAACGCATGCTGGCCACCTTTGCCTGCCTTGGCGTTCTGGCAACTGGCTCCTTGTACCTGGTCCAGGCTGGGATGTGGCCATTTGCCATTCTGCTCTACGCGATCGCGGTTGTGGGTTTCTCCGGCGCCAACACTTTCTATGATTCACTACTGATCATCGTCGCTCCGAAAAAAGCCCGCCACCGTATTTCTGCATTCGGATTTGCCCTGGGATACCTTGGAGGTGGCCTGCTCTTTCTGATCAACGTGCTGATGACCCTTAAACCGCAGCTGTTCGGCCTGGCCGATGCGGCCCAAGGTGTACGCTGGTCCTTTATTACCGTCGCGGTATGGTGGACAGTATTTTCCATACCGTTGTTTTTGTATGTCGATGAGCCACTGCCAAATAGCGGACGACGCGGTGTGGACATCAAGGGAACTTTTGCGGCATTACGTGATACCGCGACAAATCTGGGTCAGTACCGTGGCGCGTGGATGTTTTTACTAGCGTACTGGCTGTATATCGACGGGGTCGACACCATTGTGCGGATGTCGGTTGATTTTGGCCTCACCATTGGGCTGTCGTCCGATAACCTGATCACGGCATTGCTGCTGGTGCAGTTCATTGGCTTTCCGGCAGCGCTGGTGTTTGGCCGCCTGGGCGAGCGTTACGGCGCCCAGCGGGGTATCTGGATCTGTATCTGGGTATATATAGGAGTGACTGTTTTCGCTTACTTTATGGAAACGGCGCTGCATATGTATATCCTGGCTGCGGTGATCGGTCTCGTGCAAGGTGGTATCCAGGCGCTTAGTCGCTCCATGTTCAGCCACCTGATTCCCGAAGAAAAGAATGCGGAGTTCTTCGGTTTTTATAATGTGGTGGGTAAAGCGGCAGCGGTTTTCGGCCCGGTAATGATGGGTACGATCACCTATCTCAGTGGCAACCCACGTCTGGGCATTCTTTCAGTAGCACTATTGTTCTTTGCCGGAATGTTTTTCTTTCGCCTGGTCAACAACCCAGTCGACGCTCAATCTAACTGATGCCATTGACCTCGCGAGCGTAATACTGATTTAAGTACAGCTGGGCGATCGCTCATCAGGCCCTCCACCCCCAGATCCAGTAACCGGTTCATTTCCTCGCGCTCGTTCACCGTCCAGACATGAGTATGCAGGCCGCGTGCTTTCATAGCGCGAATGAATCGGCCATCAACCACCTTGATTCCGTTCCACCACACCGGCACCTGGGCGCACGCTGCCTGCAAAGCCCCAGTCGGCACACCAATGCTGGCCAGACGCGCCCGGGTCGTCTCAAAAGTGGCCATCGAGGTGCAAATCCCTGGCAGTGCCGCGCGGATGTGACGCAGACGCTTGTCGGAAAAAGATCCGATACAGACACGCTCCTGGGCGCGGGTTTTGCGGATTACCTCGATCAGTGGCTCTACGGCTTGGTCGGACTTAGGATCGATGTTGAAACGGGTCAGAGGAAACTCAGCCAGCAGCTCTTCCAGCAGCGGAATGGGTTCCCGGCCGTTAACCCGGGCCCGGGCAATCACCGAATAATCCAGCGCGGCGATGCGCCCACGGTCTGAAGTCACCCGGTCGAGTCGATCATCATGAAAGGCCAGTAGTACGCCGTCGGAGGTGCAGTGCACATCGGTCTCCAGATACTGAAAGCCCTGAGCGACGGCGCTCTCGAAAGCGGCCGCCGTGTTCTCTGGGGCGGCCTCGCTGTCACCACGATGGGCGAAGGCCAGGACACCGGTGTGTTCAAGAAAAGCGTGGCTGGGCATTGGCAATAACTCCCGGGGGAAAGTTCAGAACTGATCGGTTATTTTGAGCGCAAAGGCTCGAACCGAGCCCGCAAAGCCCCGGCGCGATACGGGCCGGTTAAGATTAGCATCCCGAACCCTCAGCGATATAACTACTGGTCAACCGCCCATGACCCAACCCCTGATCCTTATCCCCACCTACAACGAACGTGACAACCTGATTCCCTTCGTCCAGGCGGTACGGGCCGCCCTACCAGAGGCGGATCTTCTAATCATTGATGACAACTCTCCTGATGGCACCGGGAAACTGGCTGATACATGCGCGAGCGAAGATCCGGGCGTCCATGTGCTGCACCGCCCAGACAAGCAGGGCCTTGGCCGGGCCTATCTGGACGGATTCGATTGGGCGCTTGCGCGCGATTACAGTCATGTTTTCGAGATAGACGCCGATTTCAGCCATAACCCCAAAGATCTGCCCCGACTGCTAAAAGCAACCGAGCAAGCAGATATTGCGCTTGGCTGTCGCTGGATGGCGGGTGGTGGGGTTTCCGGCTGGCCACTACGGCGCCTGGCGCTTTCGCGCTTTGGCAATCTGTACGCGCGAACCATCCTTGGAGTGCGCTACCGTGATCTGACAGGAGGTTTTAAATGCTTTACCCGCAAAGCCCTTGAGGAAATTGACCTTAGCCGGATCAGCGCAGTGGGCTATGGCTTTCAGATCGAGGCCACATGGCGCGCCCTGCAGGCAGGTTTATCAGTAACCGAGGTGCCGATTCATTTTACCGACCGCGTTCATGGCGTCTCGAAGATGTCGGGGCATACCTTCAAAGAGGCGCTGATTCTGGTGTGGCGCTTACGTTTTGGTGACCGATAGGGGCTTACGGTGGCCGCTGATCATCAACAACATGTAACTGTAAAGCCATAGGGCAAATCCGGCCAGGCCAACAATATCCCTTGCCAGCGGTCCAGCCGACAGAAGACCTGCGGCTGCCTTAACCCCTAGCAAGCCCGACAACAGCGCAAGGCAGATCCCTTTGAGCCATGAGCGATTCAGTAGCGCGTCCTGCCAACAGAACAGCAACAGCCCGAAAAACGCAATGAAATGCGGTTTTGAGGACTGCGGCCCAATCAAAACAAAGGCGGTATAAAAAAGTAACCCCAGGACAAAAATCGAATCTCCCTGTCGCCGGGTTGCCCCGAGCAACAGCAACCCAAAAAAGGCGCACAAGCTCAGAAGTACCAGATTGGAAGGTATGGCTTTCCCCAGATGGGATGCCACAATACGGTATAGCGACTGATTACCCTTGCTGTCCCGATCCTGCCACCAGCGTACTCCATCTGGGGATGCTGAAAGCGTCATCGCGTAATGCTCACGCAGGTAACCCCAGAGATCCTTGTCTCCCGCCTCGGCCCTGAAATGGCCTTGGGGAACGATGTCGTTCTTTGCCAATACCGACCCGGGTACAGTGAACTCCGACTCTGTCCAGGTATCGGTGACAGCGTATTTGGCGATATCGGGAGCCCCGATCAGCCCGACGGTCACCAGCAGAAATACAGCGACCATGCTCCAGCGTTTCTTGAACGCTGGGAGTAATATCATAAAAAGCGGATTGGCTTTAAGCGCGACGGCAAGTGCCATCAGGCTCGCCCCGGCAAGTGGGCGCCGAACATAAGCTGCAAGGCCAAATACCATCAGGCCAAAAATTAGAATATCGGTCTGTTGATTGTTAAAGACCGCCAGCATCGACCGTACGGAAAACAATAGGCTGATCGTGATAATTGCTGTGCGTGCCGGCGTTTCCAACAGAATTTCACGCTGACATACCCGGACCGCGCCCACCAGAATCAGAACGTTCACGACAAAAAAAAGAATCTTGCCCACGGAATAGCCCAATGGATAAACCGGTAGCAGCAAAAAGGAAGCGAAGGTGGGATATGTGAAAACGTTCTGCTCGTATATGTGTACCTTGAGTCCATGCAGAAAACGAAAGGTCGCAGCCCAGTACACATCAAAATCGCCATCGTGGACGAGGTAGCGGTAAAACAAAGCCCCAAGGACAATCACGCCTAACCCGCGCAGCAGCCACTGCAGCAGGTGGCCCCTAAAAAGGTGTGATAAACCGGTCATTAGTGTCGGGCCGTCAGAAACAACAAGGTATTGAGTACTAACACTGTGCGGTCTGGCAGATGATGGTCAGAAGTTATTCTGACAAACCTTTGGCACTACTACCAGCCTAACTCTTAGATTCCATAAAAAAAAGGCCCCGTACGGGGCCTTTTGGTAATGCGAAGGAGAAACAGAAGGAGAAACAGTAATTTTCAGTAACGCTTAGTCGTCGTCATGATGATCGTCATGGTCATCGTCGTGATGATCATCGTCGTGGTCATCGTCGTGGTCATGATGGTCATCATCATGGTCATCGTCGTGATGGTCGACATGATTATCATTGTGATTATCGACATGGTCATCGTCGTGATGGTCGTCGTCATCATGATTGTTGTGATGATCGTCGTCGTGATCGTCGACATGATTATCATTGTGATTATCGACATGATTGTTGTGATGGTCGTCATCACGATCGTTGTGTTGCCCAGAACCGGAAAGTGATCGACCCTCGTAACGCCCGAAGGCACCGTAGTGAGCTTCGCCCCAGTCGCTTTTGGACATATGACCGCCGTAAGCGGCAAAAGCAGCAGCGAGATCAGAATGGGAATCGACATAGCCATCGTAGTTGCCCTGCACCCTTCCTGTAGATACGGCCGGTGCAGCCACTGATGCGCCCGCTGAAGAACCGGCTCCCGAATCTCCGCCGAGAGAGCCGGGTCCGTCACTTTCTGCCAGCACAGCACCAGAGCCCGCCAACAGAGCGAGGCTCAGTATCGACAACATTGGAATATTTTTTGATTTCATGGCGTTTCCTAATTCTTGATAGATTCTGGGGTAATCGTCCTAATTAAAACTTTAAGTAGCTAATATTAACGAGCCCTTATTAACGGAACCTTAAGTGCGCCAGTCATTACCCTTTTCAATAAGTCGGGGGTTCCTACGAAAAATCACGCCGGCAGAGATTTCTTGCAAAAACTGTAACGAGCCTTTATTAACGGAGCCTTAAGTGAGCCACACATTAATTGGGTTATTCCCTATCGAATCCCGATTTTATGGGCCGGCAAGGATGCTCTTTTGGATCAATCGTCGAATAATCATTTCGTGCCAGACTCCAGTTACTGTCTAAAAAACAGGGGGTTTCCTCTATAAAATAGCGCCGATCGAGGCTTCCCTTAAGGTTTCCTTAAGCAAAGCAACCAATACTTAGCCGCCGATTCAATGCAAATTGAATCTAGCTCACCAATCCGCCGTTTGAACGTGGCGGTTATTACACCAACGAGATAAGTCAATAAATCATGCGTGTCCTGGTCATTGAAGACGACCCCCTGATTGGCTCTGGGGTAGAAGCCGGTTTGCGCCAACAGGACTGGGCCGTGGACTGGGTCACCCATAAAGCACAAGCGGTATCTGCCCTGCAGGCCGAGACTTTCGATGCTGCTGTACTCGATCTGGGTTTACCAGACGGCTCCGGACTTACGCTGCTTCGCTCACTTCGCTCAGCAGGAGACAGTCTTCCGGTATTGATCCTGACCGCAAGGGATGCGGTTGAGGATCGCATCGCGGGACTGGATAGTGGGGCGGATGATTACCTGACCAAGCCATTCGATCTTGACGAACTCGCTGCCCGCTTGAGGGCAATTGTCAGACGTCACCAGGGCCGCAGTGGTAACGCGCTGTCAGTCGGCAACATAGTTCTTGACCCTACCGCCCATACGACCACCGTGGACGATCAACCTATCGATCTATCACGCCGTGAATTCAGCACTCTGCAGGCACTCATGGAATCTGCCGGAAAGGTGCTCACGGCCGAGCAACTGGAGCAGAAACTCTATGGCTGGGGTGAAGAGCTCGACAGTAACGCGATCCAGGTTCATGTGCACCACCTGCGAAAAAAACTCGGCAACAATGAAGTCATCCGAACTATCCGTGGCGTGGGCTATACGATAGACCAGGATTCAGAATGAATTCCATACGCGGTAGACTGCTGCTCTACCTGGTACCGGCGCTTTTGGTTATTTATTCCCTGACCGCCTGGCGCGTGTTAACGGTAACTGCTCACGAGGCAGAAGAGGTTTTCGACGCCGAACTGGCACACTTTGCCCGCATTGTTCTCAACCTGACCCACCATGAGCTCCAGGAAGAACAAAAAAAAACCGATATAGATGACTCCCAATCTGTTCTTCCAGCAATTACCGGTCACCTGTTTCAGGGTGTATTGAAACCCAACGCACCAGGAGGTACTGACAACAGCGCGCCGGGACACCCTTATGAGCTAAAGCTGGTCTTTCAGATCTGGACTACCTCAAATCAGGAGGTATTTCGCTCAGACGGCGCCCCAACAAAACGTCTTTCTGAAAATAATTCCGGCTTTACTAACAACAGTATTGGCCAACGCGGCTGGCGGGTTTTCTCTATCAGCGATGACGCGCTCGGCATCACGATACAAGTTGGAGAGGATAATGCGGTGAGGGAGGAGTTGGTCGCACAAATCATCTCCAATATGTTTGCTCCCTTATTACTTGGCCTGGGGCTTATCGTGGGACTGGTCTGGATTCTTGTGGGCTGGGGGCTGACCCCCACACGAAAACTGACCACTGTCGTGACTCAGCGGGATCGTGATCACCTGGAGCCTATCAAGACTTCTGACACCCCCAGCGAACTGCTGCCACTGGTCCAATCTCTTAATGCCCTGCTGAGTCGACTAAAGCGTGCCTTGGATAACGAACGACGCTTTACCTCGGACGCGGCTCACGAAATCCGAACCCCGCTGGCCGGGCTGAAGTTGCAAGCCCAGGTCGCGCTGGGTGCAGCAGACGACACGACTCGGCGCACTGCACTTCGATCGATTGACCAAGCTGTTGATCGCACCATGCGGTTGGTAGAGCAGCTATTGACTATGGCTCGCTATGACTCGGGACTGCCTCGCACGGCAATACAACAGGTTGATCTGAACAATGTCGCCGCAGACGTCATCGCCCAGATTGAACCCTCGGCAAGATCACGCAATATTGAACTCACACTGCTACGGGATGCCAAAGCCAGCGCTCCGGGAGATCTCGGCATGCTTCAGGTTATGTTGCGAAACCTGGTCGATAACGCTGTGCGTTATAACCACGCCAATGGCAGTGTTGAGATCCGCCTGCGCCAGAAAGGGCGCGAGGTGATTCTCGAAGTCAGCGATACCGGGCCGGGCATTGCCGAACAACACCGAACTGCAGTATTCGATCGATTCCGTCGACTGGCACACCAGGATGGCAATGGCACTGGGCTGGGGCTGTCGATCACCGCACGAATTGTTGAATTGCATGGCGGGCGCATATCGGTAACTGAACGCCCGGGAGGCGGCGCTCAATTTACGGTCACATTGCCGCGAGACTAAATTAATATGAGATTCCCCGTTCAATCACCTTCGAGCCGCTGCATCCAACGCTGGGTTTATTTCCAGCCGATTGTGCTGTTGTTGCTTTTGCTACAAACGCATTCGGTAAGTGCAACAGAGTTACCTACAGTGCTCGCACCCTATCAGGGGCAAACCATTTATATCGATTTTTGGGCCTCGTGGTGCTCGCCCTGTCGCCGCGCGGTGCCCTGGCTGAACAGCATGCAGGATCGATATGGCAACGGTAGTTTCACAATCGTTGGCGTTAACGTAGATCAAGACAGCGCCGAAGCGCAACGCTTCCTCACCGCGAACCCTGTCAATTACCCAGTGATTTATGACCCCAACGGAAAGCTTGCTGAATATTTCGATATCCGCGGAATGCCGTCAACTGTCATCCTGAGTCCCAACGGTGCAGAAATCACTCGGCATATTGGATTTTTTAGTGACAAGACTGAAGAGTATGAGCGAGTTATCCAACTGGTAGTGAAAGGCAAGTGACCCTTTATCCGACAAAAACAAGTAGTAACGGCTCCGATCAACTAATGAACACGAAAAAAATATCACACCTATGAAATACAATATTCTTTTACTTCCAGTTTTGCTGCTACTGGGAGGCTGCGCCTCACTGAACGAGCGTATCTCACAAACTGCCGCCGATAGCGTCACGGCTGCTACCGAGACGCTTACCTCGGTCAAGCCATGGCAGCGCGGTGCGCTGGCCCAGCCCGAAATGCAGTTTGGCTACCTCAGTCTCGATGCGTCCATAGATGATCATATCTATTTCAGCAAGGAAGCAACCAGCGGCGGCCGGAGCTTTGCCGGGGGAGGCTGCGGATGCAACTGAAAACAGGAATTCAACGCGGAGTCACTCTGGCCGTAACCGCCCTGCTGGGAGTCCAGGCCGGGCAAAATGTCCTTGCCGAGGAGAAGCAATGGGATTTTGACTCTGTGCTTTTCACCTACATGGAAGGTGACAGCCGTGTGAGCGACGTTTCGCTTCGGCTGGAAGCGGTGCGAAGCGGTGAAACTGAGGAACAACTGACACTTGGCTTGAGTGTTGATGCTTTGAGTGGCGCCAGCCCGAGCGGTGCGATACCCACCCACACGCCACAAACGGTCACAACGCCGTCTGGCAACACCAACGTGTATGCCGCAGAATTACCCTTAAACAGTTTCACGGACCGGCGCATCGCTGGCCAGGCTGCCTACCTGTTTCCTCTGGGAGATCAGAACCGGCTCAATACCGGTTTCACACTCTCTCAGGAAGACGACTACCGGCACGCCGGAGTAAACGCGAGCTTTTCTCAAGACTTTTTTGACCGAAACACCACTATCAGTGCTGGCTTTGGCCTATCTGCTGATTCGATTGACCCGGTCGACGGAATCCCGCTGGCGCTATCCAACTCTGATCTGGGTAGCACCACAACTTCGGCAGAAAACAAGAACGTTACAGACCTTCTGTTCGGCGTCACCCAGATTCTCTCGCCCCGATCCCTGGTGCAATTGAATTACGGTTATTCCAGTGCAACCGGGTATCTTAATGATCCGTACAAGATCATCAGTCAGGTCAACAGCAACGGTGTCGTGCAATCGAATCTTTACGAAAACCGGCCAGACAGTCGGGCCGGACATAACCTGTACGGTGCTATAAAGTTTGACAACCAAGGGGATGTCACCACGTTCTCGTATCGATACCACAGCGACGACTGGGATATCTCATCCAGCACTTTTGATCTGCGCCATCGCCTCAGTCTGGGCGAAAACGGTCACTACATCGAACCGCATCTTCGTTTTTACAATCAGTCAGCAGCCGACTTCTACCGCTTGCAACTGCCCGACAGCGAGGCTGTGCCTACCCATATCTCGGCTGATTACCGCCTGGCAAAGTTCAGTGCGATTACTTTGGGTTTTCGCTACGGCATTAAGGGGCCCTGGGGCAATGACTGGCGGATTAACCTTGAGTATTACCAACAAAACCCCTCGGATAACACCAGCGATTACGTGGATCAAGCCGGCCTTGATTTAAACCCGGGAGTATCCGCCCTTATATTCAGTATCGGTGCACGCTTTTAGATGAATTAACCCTGATCGCCCGACAATGTCGTATCCAGATCGCAAAATCCAGTTGCGCAAGCATGACGGTGACTGGGCCGCTGGGTTCCACGCGATGGCCAGCCCATGCGTGGCACTTACCAGCGGTGTTGATAAAACCCAGACACGAAAAATAGCCAAGCTCATTACCAAAGAGGTATGGCGAATCCAGGACAAGTACAGCCGCTACGATCCGCAGAGCACTCTCAGTCGAATTAATTCCCGCGCCGGCACACCCACGCGGGTCGATACTGAAACCGCTCGACTCCTTGATACAGCGAAACAGCTTTATGCTGCCAGCAACCGGGGTTTTGACATTACCTCGGGCGTATTACGCAAAGCCTGGTATTTTGACGGCAGCGACAGCCTGCCTGAACCCGCCGAAGTAGAAACTCTGATGCACAAAGTGGGTTGGGACAAAATACAGTGGCAGTCCCCCATGCTTCACCTGCGTTCAAACATGGAAATTGACTTTGGCGGTATTGGTAAAGAATATGCTGCGGATGCTGCGCTCGAGCGCGTCCGTGCTCAGCACCAATCACCTATGCTGATCAACCTGGGCGGAGATATCTGTGTTTCCGGGCCACGGCAAAATCAACAGCCCTGGTTGATCGGTGTTGAGAACCCAGGACATCCCGGCACCGGCAACAAGGTGATCGAACTCTCCAGCGGCGCACTGGCAACTAGCGGCACCTCGCATCGTTTTGTACGCAAGAATGGGATGACATACGGCCATATCCTGGACCCACGCACCGGCTGGCCCGTGGTCGATGCACCGCTTTCGGTCACAGTCGCAGCGCCGACCTGTAGCGAAGCTGGAATGTGGGCGACCCTGGCAATGCTGCAGGGCGCCCTTGCCGAGACATTCCTTCGCCAGGAGAGCGGGCGACAACACTGGGTAAAACGCTGACCCCCCCCTCACTAGCCGGCGTGAGGTCCAAACGTCAGGCCTGGTTCTCGCGTCACCCAGTCTTGGCGCTAAAAGATAGGGTGGGAAGCCTTAATTAGCGTGGGAAGCCTTAATGCTGTCATAAGGTTCTGCGACTAACCTAGCTTTATTGCTTGCCCGTGATTATTGAAGGGTATCGCTACCGTACAACAGTCGAGGAGTCGGCCAATGATCTCAACTCGCCGTTTCCTGGTTTTGACCGCTGTCACAACACTGCTGGCCGGATGCGGTGGTGGCAGCAGTGACAGTGGCGTTAGTGTTCATCGTCCTAACACTACCTACAACCCAGGAGTTACGGGATCCGGATTTCAATACACAACTTGTCGAGTACGTTCAGTCCGGATGACCGATGCCAGCACCATAGTCATCTTTACCAAACCAAGCGGTGTCTCTCCTTGTGTGCTGAATTCCCTGACTGCCCCAGCCCCTTACAAAGAGCAGGTCTTCGGTTTCATGGCGCCGTGGAAAATTGTCAAATTAAAGTACTCAGGAACTACGGTGACGCAGTACAGCAACGGTTAATCTTCGCGCACTTCGTGGTTGGCCTCGTGCGCTCCACACCGATAAACACTCCAGATATCGACCCGGGACAGCCACTGGCCCCAGTCCAACATTCGCAGCCAACCGGGCAATGCAGACACCTCCAGAGTCATATCCAGGCAAGAGGATGCGATTGTCGGTGGCGGATAAGCAGTAGGCAAGAACAGGTAAATTGGCTGTGATGCCTGTGTAGCCAACAAATGCCACTGCTCCGGGGTACTGACCAGTTTGGGGCTTACATTAGGTGTCCTGAAGAAGCTGATTACCCCACCTCCATCATGATAGGGATCCTGCTGATACGTGACCAGTTCGAAACGCCCCACCTTACCCTGCTCATACATCCACTTGTGAATCACAGCTTCCTGTCGGGCGGGGGTGAAACTGAAAAATACCAGTGCGAGGCTATTCACTGCCACGAAAAAATACACGAAAATTTTTATAGGCCGCTGTAGGCGTGGTTTTGTCAGTTGCCATCTAAGCCCCTGCCCCAACTCCTCAAGCCCGATGACTGCAAGTATCAGTAATGGGTATATCACCGGCATCAGAAAACGGGTTTCTTTGTGCCCTATGAACGAATGTCCCAATAGGAATGCAGTGACAACCCAGACCAATATGTGGGTTGGCCGACGAATGATCCCTGCCAGAACGGCCAGCAACAGCACCAGACTGAATGGCGGGACAAAAAGGATCAGCAGCTTTTCTATGTAGTACCACCACGGATCAATTCCGAACTGCGCTGCTTTACCGTCGATAAGGTTGGCCGAAAAATAATTGACCGGGGTCAGCACCCATTCTCCATAAAACCAGGCATCCAGAACAGCATTCAATCCAACGGCTATGCCAAAGCCCAGTAAAGACATGGCCACAATTAACAAACCTGGCCTTCGAACCAGCACCAACCACAGGGCAAGACCCATCAGCGCAAAGGCAACGGGAAAGCGAAAGAAGAATGAAAAACCCAGCGTGATTCCAGAAACCAAAGCCAATGCGATGGCCGCTTTTCGATCAGCATCACAGGCACGCAACAACAACCAGATGCCCAGGGACAAAAATATTGCCGCCCAGTTCTCAGAGGTGAACTGGGCATGCAGGAAAGGCAATAACCAGAAAAAACCTGTGGCGAAGAAAAGGGCGAGTTGTGCCCATTGCTGCTCCAGCCAGCGAAATGCATGAAAACACAACAACAACGTGGAAACAAACCCGAGCACTGCAGATATCAGCCTGAGTACGAAAGCCGCCTGAAAAGGGTCGGCCTCGGCAAAGACCTGATAAACCACGTAGGCGATGGCAGGCTGGATTGCGGGCCTTATCTGCTCAAAAAACTCCCAGGGAAGCGTCAGATGCGGTTCCAATCCGATCTTGAAGTTCGCAAATTCCAGAATCTGATAATCAGCGTCCGGGTGAATCCGCCCTTCGCCGAGCCATGCAGCGCATAAATGCAAGATCAAACTCAAGGCTAACCCGGCATAAAGCACCGGGCTCGAAAACTGCTTCATGCTCTGCTTCACTGACTACTATCTTGCTGAGAACGACCTTGGGAATGATCGAAGTAATGTGTGGGCGACGTCTCCCGACGGAAGCTCAAGACCAAGCGCAATGGTTGCGATGGCAAGCGTTGGGAAAAGGGGATACTGGCTGGACCTGTTCTCCTGGCTGCCGATGTGCTGATCATAGTCTCCCCTGCTGCCGTCACTGATATTACTGGGGATTCTGATGGACTTAAGGATCCGGCATCACCGTAGATCGCAACGGCAGAGAAATAATCCATGTCAGGGAGATAATCCATCACTACATGAGCTCTGCATGATTGGCGCGCTCTTTTAGTCAGGCTTGTGGCGCAATTTCGCGGCCACGAAATCCTTTTGCGGTATGTGCAATAGACGCTGTATCTTGCGCATCAAATGCAGTTCGTGATCATCCAGACGCCCGTC
>Ga0209661_1000469_pt1 | contig 21819 bp, 16 predicted proteins | sample SaaInlV_120m_DNA_2_FD_184660 | JGI IMG/M metagenome (GOLD analysis project Ga0209661, IMG submission 184660) | Marine microbial communities from expanding oxygen minimum zones in the Saanich Inlet - SI072_LV_120m_DNA (SPAdes) (version 2) | ecosystem: Environmental > Aquatic > Marine > Intertidal... | reverse complement strand
CGTGGGGGATCATTTCCTGGAAGCCTATCTGCCTGTCGTGGAGCGTCGTCTGGGTCATCCCTGGGACGATTCGCATCGGCAGTTCCAGCTCTACAGGCGTGGCAGGTACGTGGAATTCAACCTTGTTCAGGATCGTGGCACAATTTTCGGGCTGCAATCCGGTGGACGCACTGAGTCAATACTGATGTCCCTGCCTCCATTGGTAAGGTGGATTTATAATTGGGAACCCAACCCGGGCTCTCCTGAGGCCACTCTGTATGAAATCTTCCTGAAACCACAAGACTGGGTCAATTGGGATGTAGACTCAAAAACAGATATTTAACCTTTTTTTATTTATGAACTCACGTAATCGATTTCTTGCTGCAGTTGAATGTCGAGAACTGGATCGTCCACCGGTATGGTTCATGCGTCAGGCTGGTCGATACCTGCCCGAGTACCGGGCCCTGAAGGAGAAGTATTCCTTTACCGAGATGGCGCAAACACCTGAACTGGCCGTTGAGGTGACAATGCAACCGCTACAACGTTTTCCTCTTGATGCAGCCATCGTTTTTTCTGACATCCTTGTTATCCCTGAGGCACTGGGGCAGCCTTATTATTTCAAGGAGGAGGGAGGCATCGGGTTTAGGGATCGCATTGAGGGTTCAACTGATGTGGCCAGGTTGGATGGTTCGGATGTGCCGGGACGACTTGATTATGTTGCGGATGCCCTGCGAATTCTTCGTAAAGAATTGGGGGAGGGTCGGGCGCTTCTTGGTTTTGGCGGTTCACCCTGGACACTCGCAACCTACATGGTTGAAGGTGGGTCACCGGGTAATTTTGAGCGGATCAAGGCGATGGTCCATGAGTCTGCCGCAACTTTTAATGATTTGATGGAGAAGCTGACTACGGCTACCATAGACTATTTTAACATGCAGGTGGATGCCGGTGTGGATGCGATCCAGATTTTTGACTCTTGGGGTTCTGCTGCCCAGGGAAACGACTATGAACAACTTTCCCTTCAATGGATTCGGCGAATTATTGATGGATTGAATGGTCGGGTCCCTGTGATTCTTTTTGCCAAGGGGATGGCGCACCATTTAGATGCCCTTTCCTCGACTGGCGCCAAAGTGTTGAGTATGGACTGGACTGTTGATCTATCCAGGGCTGGTCGTGAACTACCCCCTGATATGGCGGTTCAGGGTAATCTTGATCCGATCATCCTCAACACTTTACCTGAAATTGCCAAAAAGGAAACCCGACGAATTATTGAGAGCCTGTCCGGACGTCCCGGGCATATCTTCAATCTTGGTCATGGCATTCTTCCGCAGGCCAGGATTGAGTGTGTTGAGGCAATGGTTGCTGAGGTTGTAGGATAAAGCATTTTTGGGCCAAGTATCTGTTTAACTACATTTCGCCTCGTCCTCTTTTTCTGTCTGTAGGGATAAAGTTTGCTCCCTAATCCATTATATGGGAAAATACGTTCTGTTTTTATGTCCAAATCTAAAGGTGTATTATTATTGAATCTTGGCTCGCCGGAGGCGCTTACTGTGCCTGCGGTCCGTGAATACCTGAATGAATTCCTCATGGATGGGCGCGTGATTGACCTGCCATTTATCGCTAGACGTTTGCTGGTCTCATTGCTCCTCATAAACCGACCCAAGGTAAAGGTTGAGGAATATCGCAGTATCTGGACCGATGATGGTTCACCACTGATTGCAACAAGCCGCAAGGTACAGGCAAAGCTTCAGGAGCATTTTGATTTTCCGGTCGAGCTGGCCATGAATTATGCGAAGCCCGATATTGCCGGCGCCTTGAAACGTTTGCAGGATGCCGGGGTAAAAGAGCTTTTCATCATGCCGCTTTACCCGCATTATGCAATGTCTAGTTACGAGACTGTTGTGGCCAAGACCATGAAACAGATCAAGGAGTTGGGACACCCATTTCAGACATCCCTGCTTGAGCCGTTCTATGCGGATGCGGACTACATCGATGCCCTTTTTACCCTTGCCCAGCCTGATCTGGATGCTGGGTTTGACCATTTGCTTTTCACCTTTCATGGAATCCCTGAGCGACATTTGCGCAAGAGTGATCCTTCCCATGAACATTGCATGGTGACTCCTGATTGCTGCGCGACTTGTCACCCCGCACATGCGTCTTGCTATCGTCACCAGTGCCTGCGAACGGCCAAGGCATTTGTTGAAAAAGCAGAAATCCCTGATGATAAATACAGCGTGGCATTTCAATCCCGTTTGGGCCGGGATCCTTGGCTGGAACCCTACACGGATCAAACCTTGGAGAAGTATGGTCGCAAAGGATTTGGGAAACTCCTGATGATTAGCCCGTCCTTTGTTACGGACTGCCTGGAGACTATGGAAGAGATTGCCATCGCAGGTAAGGAAACCTATCAAGCCGCCGGCGGAAAGGAATTTAAGCTGGTCCCTTGTCTCAATGAACACCCCGCATGGATCAGATTTCTTGAGGTGCGCGTTCGCAACTGGGTGGATGCAGGTGTGGAAAGCCAGATTGGCCGACTCGCTTCCTGAAAATGGACTTCACAGAGGCAAGAACCTGGCTCTGGGCAGCGACCCTGCTTTATGCGGTGGCATTTTTGGGAGGTTCCTTGCTGGCACGTAGAGGCGCCGGATATCCTTCTTTTCTTCTGCTTATATTTGTTAGCCTTGGCTTTTTCCTGCAGACAAGGGGTCTTTATTTCCGCGGAATGGATACGCATGCCTGCCCGCTGGGTAATGGAATGGAGCGTATCCAGTTCATTGCCTGGTCATTTGTGCTTACCTATCTTATCATTCGGTTGGTTTTTAAGCTCCAATTGCTGGGGCTGTTCACCGCCGGCTTGGCTGTTTTGCTTAGCCTTGCATCGCTTTTGCCCTCCGGATTGGACAACCATTACTGGAAGGCTCCGGGTTATGAAAAACTTTTTGCCAGTCCGTGGATTGAGCTTCATGCGGCCGTGGCCATATTCAGCTACGGGGTATTTGCCCTACTGGCGGTAGTCTCCGCGATGTACCTGGTTCAACACTCAGCCCTAAGGCATCGTAAAGTGTCCTCCATCGCCAGTTTTTTTCCATCCATCAGCCAACTGGAGGCCGCGGCGGGCAAGCTCCTCCTTGTCGGCGTGGTCTTCCTGTCGGTCTCCATTGCCGTTGGTTCCATACACTGGGCCAAGGACTATGAAAATGTGGCTCTGCCAAAGTTGGTTGTTACCGTAGGTGTCTGGATACTCTATATGGTCCTGTGGTCGTTGCACCGGATGCGACGCCTCTATGCCAAGAAATTTGCCCGGGCCTGCCTTGTTGCATTCCTGTTGGCCATGGTCTCAATGGGTACGGTAAGCGGGAAGGGGAAACCTGTACAAGCCAACCAGGCAACAGGAGCTGATCCAGTGGTCGGGTTTTTAAATACACAGGCAATCCCAAGCCTGAGGGGGTTAATCAACAAAACCAGGGAGACTTGATTGCGATGCAAAACTTGTTTCTACTTGGTTGCTCTCATCACACCGCACCACTGGAGGTTCGGGAACGCATCAGCTTAAATGCAGAAGGTGTACAGGCTGCCACCCAAGAGCTTTCCGCGCTTTCCTCACTTCGCGAATGGGCCATCCTGAATACATGTAACCGTCTTGAATTTTATGGGGTCTCCGAAAGCAATACTGCACGAGCAGAGATGGATGAATGGCTATCCCGTTTCTCGGCGTTGGATGCCAATGCTTTTCTTGCATCTGCCTTTTGGCAGGAAGGTGTCGGGGTTGTTCAACATCTTTTCGAGGTGTCATCCGGCCTTGATTCACAGATGGTTGGTGAGACTGAAATCCTCGGTCAGGTCAAGGACGCCTACGCTGATGCGGTTGCCTGTAAAAGTGTTGGGACAATGCTCAACCAGCTTTTTCAAAAGAGTTTCCAGGCCGCGAAATGGGCCCGTACTCATACCGGTATAGGTCGGGGACATGTCAGCATCGGGAACGTGGCCGTTGAACTGGCCACCCGTATCTTTGGTAACCTCAGTAAGAGTCGTATTCTGATAATCGGAACGGGCGAAGTTGGCGAGGCCACCGTCCAATCCCTACAAAGCCGGGGTTGCCGATCTGTCACCATCACAAGCCGAACCTTTGGGAACGCGGCCGACCTTGCTCGGAAATTTCAGGGTTCCGCCGTTGCATTTACAGATTTTAGAGAGCAGTTGGACACATTCGATATTGTGATCAGCGCGACAGATGCCAATGATATCATTCTTCAATTCGAAGATATCGAAATTGCCCGTGCCCGTCGTCGCGGCCACCCCATGTTTCTAATCGACCTTGCCATGCCACGGGATATCGACCAGCGCGCCGCTCTCCTAGAAAATGTTTTTCTTTACAATCTCGACGACCTTTCTGCCATTGCCAACGAAAACCTCCGTCAGCGTCAGAAGGAGGTGGAAAGCTGCAAGGAATCCCTCGCCGCACGCGCTCGTCGATTCTGGGATGGAATTGGCAGTACATAGCCAGCGTTTTGACACGGCTTATCCTGGTAAATCCTCCAGTTCCCTTAACTGTTCATCGAGAACCGCCTTGCCGATTTCCCTAGTCTCGGGGTCGAGGTTGTCCTTGAGGGTAGCGAAGCTGGCGCGAACCTTGAGTTTGGTTCGCTTAAGCAGGTAGTTGGCGAGGGTCACGAGCTCCTTACGCCTGTATTCACCGTGTCCACGACGGATTAGGAGATCCGCGTGGAGGGTTGCTGCTGTAAGGACGAAAAGCTCTGTGCCAATTTCCACGATGCGGGAGAGTTGCAGCTGGCGTTTTTCCAATGCAGGACCATGACGAACCATGGCATGGAAGAGGGTGCGTGCCAGCAGGCGGCTGGTATCCTTGATATACACCAGATTGGGTCGGAGCGATTCGTGCACTTTCTTGGGGATACCAAAATTGAATGGCAGCCACTTGCTGGGGTACCACCCAGCGTAGAATAAGCCGGCCTTTAGTGCCGCTTTTAAACGTTTCCCGAATGGGAGCCTGCTATCAAGTACTGCTCCTGCCCGACATAGGTGCGGGTCAAGGGCTTCCCGGGCGAGGAATAGTCGCATTATCTCACTGGATCCCTCGAAGATGGTGTTGATCCGGGCGTCACGCATAAACCGTTCAAGTGGGACGGGGCGTTCTGAGCGTTCACTTTGGGATGCCTCAGTTTCATAGCCTCGACCTCCTCGGATTTGCATGGCATCATCCACGATCCGCCAAGCGGTCTCGGTGCCCCACATCTTTGCCATGGCGGCCTCAAGACGAATGTCGGTGTCGCCTTCGTCGACTAGTGCGGAGGTGAGGTGAACAACCGACTCGAGGGCAAAGGTGTCAGCGGCCATTTGGGCGACTTTTTCAGAGATCGCTTCATGATCTCCTATACGAGATCCCCACTGATTTCGATTTGTGACCCAGAGTCGGGTTTCATGGAGGCATTGCTTGGCCAGCCCGGTACAGGCGGAGGGGAGGGTGAGCCGTCCGGTGTTAAGCGTGCTAAGGGCCACCTTAAGCCCCTTGCCTTCACCGAGTATTATGTTCTCTCGTGGAACCTTCACGTTATAGAACTTGACCACCCCATTGTAGAGGGCACGCAAACCCATGAAACGACAACGATGGGTAACCTTGATGCCGGGTGTTTTCATATCCACGATGAATGCGGTGATTGGCCTTCGCTTTCCATGTCTGGATTTGCGAGGTGGCGTACGTGCCATGACAACAACCAGTCCAGCCCGGGTAACATTGGTGCACCAAAGTTTTTCACCGTTTAAGAGGTAATAACGTCCGCCCTTTATTGGCGTTGCGCTGGTCTGCATGCGGGCCGGGTCAGAACCCGCTTCTTTCTCCGTGAGGGCAAAGGCGGAGATTTCACCCTTGGCAACTCTTGGGAGGAAGGTTTTTTTCTGACGCTCGTTACCAAACATTAGCAGGGGCTGAGGAATGCCTATTGATTGATGGGCGGAAAGGAGGGCGGTCAGGTTTCCACATCGACTGCCCAGTAACATGGCAGCTCTACAATAGTTGGTCTGGGAAAGTCCAAGTCCTCCATATTCAATAGGAATCTTGATCCCGAATGCACCGATCTCTGCAAGTCGGTCGATTACGATGTCGGGTATTTCGCCTGTGCGATCAATTTCGTCAGCGTCAACATATTCATCCAGCACACAGCGGAGATTCTTAAGAAAGGGGTCTCCTGCTTTTTTGTCATCCCAATGCTGTGCAGGGAAGGGACTGATTGGAGTAAGGTCGGGCTGACCAAGGAAAAGTCCACTGGCGAATGAGGGTCTTGTGGGTTGTTTGTCGCGGGCATTTTCTGTGAGTTCCAGGGCGTCGCGCTTGCCCTTGGACATACGGGAGGTGTCAATTAGCGTGGACATGTTGTTTATTGGGCTGGGGGTTGGACTTGGGCTTGGGTATGGAATAGGATGTTCGGTTCTGCCAAGTAAAGGTCTCGAGGATGGGGGAGGGAAGGAAGTGTGGCCCGGCTGTACTGGCGAGGTCTCTGAGGGTCCCAATGGCGGCTGGGATGCCGAGGCTTTCCGCATAACGCAACGGGCCTCCCCGGAATGGGGCCCAACCAGTACCGAGTACCATGGCAAGGTCGATGTCTGTTGAGGATGATGCAACACCTTCGTCAAGGCATCGTGCGGCTTCATTGACCATACAGAAGATCATTCGGTCACGCATTTCATGCCATGGCACCCGGGGTTGGCTGACCCAGCCGAGATTGGCAAGGTCGGGGTTGGGGCGGGGATTTTCGGGGTGGGTTTCGTAATCGTAGAATCCTTTGCCGGACTTGCGTCCAAGCAACCCTTCCTTTGTCATCCGGGCAAGGATACCGGGCAGGGTGTTGAAATTGGGCAGGTTATTGGCAAGGTTCCTGGCCACGTGCCCGGCTACATCGGTGCCGACCTCGTCGATGAGGCGGAGTGGTCCCATGGGCATGCCAAAACGAAGCATCAGCGAGTCAATCTCAGCAACAGATTCACCTCTATTAAATAGGTGCAGCGCCTCAATCATTGAGGGGATTAGGATTCGGTTGACAAGGAATCCGGGGTGGTCACGGACAAGAATGGGTGTCTTTGCTATTCGGTTGGCAAATTCAAAGGCCTGTGCCACGCTTTGTCGGGATGTGCATTTACCCCTGATAATTTCTATGAGAGGCATGCGATGTACCGGGTTAAAGAAGTGTAGTCCCACTAGTCTTTGAGGGTGGCGAAACCCGTTTCCTATGGCAGAGATTGAGAGTGCTGATGTATTGGTGGCGAAGAGTGTTCTTTTATTTGCTCGAGCCTCTAGCTGTTCCAAGACTTTTTGCTTGGTTTCAAGGTCTTCCACGATCGCTTCAATAACCAGATCCACATTTCGCATGGAAATCTCGGCAGTCATGGGCGTAATCCGATCGATTCCTTGACGTGCCTGTGTCTGGGTTAGGACCTTCTTGTTGACTGCAACCTGATAACTTTTGCGGATGGATGCCATTCCTGAGGCCAGCACATCAGGAAAAACTTCCTTGAGAATAATACGGAATCCACGTGAACTCAGCCATTGAGCGATCCCTGCCCCCATGATCCCTGCACCTAGAACGACAATATTTCGTATCCTTAAATGTCGTTTCAAGGAAATGGGGCTATGTTGTCTGCCTGCTTTTTCTTTTAGGAAGTGAAGACGAAGCAGATTTTTGTGGCTAGGTGTTGTGGATAAATCAATAAACGCTTTTTTTTCATTCTGAAAGGAAACGGATTTGGGCAGTATCAAGCTGTTTCTAATTGTGCGAAGTGCCGATGTGGGGGCCGGATAGTTGCCTCGGGTTTGGGCAAGCAGTTTTTTATGTATGCTCCAAGCAATTAGAAATGGTATGGGCAGGATGTTTAGAAAGTGAAAACGAGGCTTTCGGGTTCCAAGGGCAATACGTTTTTTTGCTGCTTGCAGGAGATGCTCTGGCAGGACCACCTTGTCAAGAATCCCGATAGAGAAAGCCTTTCGATAATTGTAGGCTTTACCGCCCAGTATAATTTTTGCCGCCTTTGGAAACCCAAGCAATCTTGGAAGACGGGTGCAGCCACCCCAGGCGGGAAGGAGACCGAGATTCACCTCTGGGAGACCAATCCTTGTTGTTCGTGTTTCTGAACCAATGCGCCAGTCTGTTGCTAGTGCCAGTTCAAGTCCTCCGCCGAGGCAGGCTCCATTGATGGCTGAAACCTTGGGGAATGGAAGTCTTTCAAGTCTTGAGAATGCCTGTTGTCCCAGTCCGATGAGCTGCTCCAATTCATTTCTTGAAGTTCTTGCGAGCGCTTTTAGGTCGGCACCAGCGAGAAAGATTCTCGGTTTTTTACTATAGATAATCAATCCTTTGATATCCTTGGATTTCTCAAGGAACGTAAGCTCCTGATCCATATTCTCCAAGAAATCCCGGGTTATGACATTGGCCGAGCTGCCGGGATGGTCTAGACCCCAAAGGCACATGTGTTCCGAGGTAATTTCGCGGTGAATGGATCGGGTCATTGATTTATCATGCATTGGCTTCTGGTGTCTTTAAGTTGTTGAAATACAGGTCCAGGTATTGGGTTGCACATTATTTCATGCGGCCTCAAGCCAGACGGCAGCGCCCTGTCCCCCCCCGATACACAGGGAGACTAATGCACGCTTTGATTTGCGGCGTTGAAGTTCCTTTAATGTGGTTAACACAAGCCGCGTTCCGGTGGCACCAACCGGGTGCCCCAGCGCTATGGCACCTCCATTGACGTTCAGTTTGTCGCTGGGAATTTCACCCAGTGGGCGTTTACGCTTGAGCTTGCGTTGGCAAAAGGATTTGGAACTGCAGGCCTTGGTCACGGCGAGGACTTGGACGGCGAAGGCCTCATTGATTTCGATAATATCAGCATCATCAAGTCCCCTCCCAGTCTTTTGTTCAAGGGCGTGGATGGCGTGGGCCGGGCCAAGTCCCATTCGGCGGGGGTCGCAACCGGTGTAGGCGTAGTCGACCAGACGGCCAAGGGGCTCGAATCCAAGTCGGTCACAGGCTTTTTCTGACATGACAAGCAGCGCGGCTGCACCATCACTTATTTGGGAGGCGTTTCCGGCCGTAACGGTTCCATAGTCTCGATCGAAGACTGGCTTTAGCTTGTTTAGGGCTTCTTCTGATTGTTTTTCCCGGGGCCCATTATCATTTTCAATGAACTTGGGATTGCTGCCTCCTGAGTTCGGATAAAGTGTCAAGGTCTCTTCACGAAGGCGTCCCCTTGAGGAAATGGCCCGACGGTGGGATTGTAGGGCATAGAGGTCCTGACTCCTGCGGTTGATTTTGAATTCGCGGGCCAGGGTTTCTGCTGTCTGGCCCATGTTTAGATTACATATGGGATCGGTCAGGCCCAGCTTTAGTGCCACCTTGGGCGTAAAGTCATCAAAGCGGAATGCGCTGAGGGATTTTAATTTTGAGACCGGGGTGCGTGCCCGGGCAATTTTATTGAATTTTCCAGCTGTTTTCCGGGGGAAAAGGAGAGGGTACTGGCTCATGCTTTCCGTAGCCCCGATGAGGAAAACCTCACCTTGTCCGGCGGCGGAAGCCTGATGAGCCTGGGTCAGGGCCTCGAGTCCTGATGCGCAGTTGCGGTGCACGGTCATTGCTGGCACATGTGCGGGGATTCCGGCGCGGAGAGCGATGATGCGAGCGATGTTTGCCGCATCTACCGGTTGCCCGACACATCCAATGAAAACCTGGTCAATGCGCGCGGGATTTATTCCGGTCTTGGCAAGAACGTGTTGAAATGCATGGGTTCCGAGGTCGACTGCGCTTTCCTCGGCGAGGTCCGTCCCCGCCTTACAAAATGGGGTGCGGGTACCGTCGACAATACAGAGTGGTTGGGGCATTATGTACGATGTAGTTTAAAGATTAATTTTTGAGGGATCATGAAGTTTCCGGATACCAGTCCGGTGACGGTGTTTGCGATTTGGGGATCGGACGCTCATGGTTTTTTTATTCGTAACTCCTTTGGGCCGGTTATCCAGAATGCGTTCCTCTTTTATTAAAGTGCCGACCCCGTGCCGTTTACGCATTCCTTGTTCTGAGTGAAAGCGGATTGCGTTGGGTCTGAGTTCGGAAGTCTGAAGAAAGCGTTCCTCGATTTTTCGGGCAAGGTGATCCGGTGAGGCGGTGGGAGCCAGCGAAACATGAAGTAATAGTTGATCCAACTCCATTGGGTCGTCGTTTGCCTTGCGAATCTCAAGTTGCCAGGTTCCAATATCTTCAATCTCATCAAGCATGTGTTCGAGTTCGTTGAAGTCGACAAGGGTGCCTTTTACCTTTTGTAGCTGCATTGAGTGGATACCTGAGACGCGTGAAATACGTCCGGTCAGCCGGGGGACATTGCGACCGCAGCGGGGACAGGGTTCGTGAATTATACCGCCTTCCGCCAGATCGCCGGTCCGATAGCGGAGGATAATGGTGCCTCTGGCCTGCAGTGGGGTGAACACTATTTCACCACCCTGTCCCTCAGGTAGGACTTTTCCTGTTTTGGGATCAATGATTTCAATAATTCCAAGATCAGGAAAGAGATGATATCCTGTTGGTGATTCCCCAACTGGTGTGGCACATTCTGGAAATGCCAACTTGGCTTCAGTGAAGCCGTAAGTGGCGAGTGTTTTTATGTCCCCGGCACCCATTTCGCGAACGAGGGAGGCAAGCTTGCGACGGGTGCCGGGAGCAACTTTCTCCCCTCCAAACACAATGCAACGGAGATTCTCGAGCTGACGTTTTTCAGTCGATCCCTGTCGCAGAAGATGGTAGAGGAATGTTGGCATACCAACGAGTATGGAGGGTTGTATTTTTTCCATCAGGTCGAGATTGCCGGTGGTGCCGAGGACTTTTCCACCTCCGGTGCCAACGGAGAATATATTTCGGGAATGTGCGGCGTAATGGGTCACCCAGTAGGCCAGATGTGGTGCGTAGGGGAAGAGATTGAGTATTCGGTCCTCGCGGGTGCCATTACCAAGGTCAATGACGCGTCCACCTGCTGTGCGAAGATTATCAGTATCCTGCCTGGTGTATAGAAAGGGGACGGGGGCGGCGGAACGACCAGTTGTACTCGTCATAAGAAGAGGTTGGTATTCTGATTCCAGATTCAATTGAATCTGGCGCTTTCCATACAAGAGAGTATTCAGAATGACACTCAGTCGGCGGCGAAGGATCTCTCGGTCGGGCATCAGGAGGAAATCCTTGGGTCGTTTTGGGCGTTCCGGTGTGGGCAGAAGGTCTTCCTTGTTTGTGAATGGGAGTTTTTGAAGATCGGAGACAGTCCTGATGGAGGAGGGGTTTATGCCTTCGTCATCCATGATCTTCCTGTAATGATTCGAGAAGGGGTATACCTGATTGCGGATGAAGCCTCGTAGTTTTGCATTCTGCATTTTGCGGACCTGACCTTTGGTAAGTTGATCCCAGTTCTTCATTGCATGGCTCCTTTTCGGCGGGCTGCTTCCACGGCGAGAAGAGCATCAATGTTTTCAATTGCTGTTTTCTTTCCGGCGTCCACGTATTTTTGAGGATTTGTAAAGTCCTGCCAGCGGCTGTTATGAGGTAGAGGTTGGAGGACCATATCGGCCAACTCCGCATCTCTCTTCACCAGTCGAATCTGTGCAGTCTCAATACTACGCATTAGCGTGTCGAAGGCATTCCCATGGGCGAACAGGTTTAGTCGCTTATTTAGAAAATGGGCGATCGGATGTTTCTTTTTAAAGGCGTCCTCGTCGGCTATTCTTTGGCGGCCCATTTCCCTCCCTTGCCCGTGGGTTAGGACAGTGCTTACAGCAATGATTCGCTCAATGCCATGGTCTTTGAGTGATTGGACAGGCAAGGGGTTGGCTATGCCACCATCAATGTAGAGGTTTCCATTTCGACTGGAGGGAATACAGATTCCAGGAATTGCACTGCTGGCATGGATTGCAGAGGCGACATCCCCTCTATCAATTAGTTTAGAGTGAAGGTTTTCAATATCAGTAGCTGTGATTTTAAGAGGTATGGAGAGTTCACTGAAGTGTGCATCTTCCAGGAGCGTGCGAAGATATTTCTCCATGCGATGTCCATCGATAAGTCCGCGTCGGATATCCATAACGTGGTGAATTATTTTTAGTAAATGCATCCAATTTCTAAAACGCATTGCGATGTCCTCAAGTTGGTCTCCATCATAACCTCTGGACCATAGTGCAGCGACTACTGCGCCAAAGCTTGATCCTGCAATCATATCGAATTCCAACCCAAGTTTTTCCAGAATCTGAATGACTCCAACGTATGAAAACCCCTTGGCTCCTCCTGAAGAGAGAACGAGCCCCATCCGGCAACACCCTATTTCACGGGCAATCCGGCGGGCCTGTCCTGCATAGCGTCCGTTTGGATTCTTATTGTATTGAGACTCAGGAGGCAGGTGTAGCTTGTCTCGATCCGGTCGGATTATGTGGGAAATTTTTAAACGGAGCCTTTTCTCAATTGGTTGCAGGTTTTTAAGGATTGCTTTATTCTCGGTTATCAGAACCGGTCGAATCATATTGTGAAGCCTTCGAGGCAGGGACTTGATGATAAGGTCGGCCTGACACAGTTCTTTTTCCTTCTCACCCAATAGAATATAGAGCCAGTGTCCGTAGTTTAGGCATTCCTGAAGGAAACTACTTGGGGTTTCTGCAGGTAAATCTGTCAATACAACAGAAAATTGGTCGATGCACTCAAGGATGCTGGACAGGACTTTCTGGTGGGTGACTGATGGGTTTGTCCCTGTAAGTTGAAATTTTCTATCAATGTATAGTTCAGTGAGGAATCGGTCCCGTGTTCTTTGTTCAAAAGCCCTTCCCAAGGATAGGAATTCTCCTTTATCGGTATTTTCCCTTTCGATCCGTAAATGGTAAACGGGCTTGAAAATTTCCGCATGCAAGTGATGCTGGATTGCGGCAGTTAAGCGTAAGGTTTCCGGTCTTTCGATTAAGTGTATAAAGTGGACTGCACAGGGTGTATGTGGTTTTATATTTTCCCCAAATTGAATTACCTCCCTTTGCTTGGGTGTACGCTTCCCATGGATTTGCTTAACTACCTCGCTTGAAATAGACGCGGAGTGCGATGTCGAGGATGGAGACAATAAGGCACCATCCTCCCAAGTCTTGGAAGGTATTTTCATTGTTGGTTTAGACAGCTGATTTTTGCTGCACCAAGGAGAGGTTTTAGTCTGGCGGTTAGACTTTCAGATTTAGGTATCTGTTTTTTTCTTTTCGGTTGTGTCGGGTATGTGTCCCGCTGTTTTTACAACTTACGCCCAACCTTGAGTCTTTGCAACTTAATGGGTCATTTTTCAGATTTTCCATATGTTCGAATCGGCTGGCCAAAATGACTCTTGTTCTATTTACTAGCTGGTTATTTTAATGGTTGGATGTAGATTTTGGAATCTCCATTTTGCATGAAAAATTTATCCTCCAGGCGCCTTCTATACCTGTACATTACCTCCTTTCTGGTTTTGGCTGGTAGCATCTTTTGCCTATGGTATCCCAATCGAAGCGAACTTAACGAGAAACATGCCCGGAAGCGTGTCGAGAACATACATCAACTGGCATGGGTTTATGCCAATAAAGGCGATTTTACAAAGGCTCAAACCTTGTTCGGTGAATCCTTGGAGCTTTGCCGGGATTTCATGGAGGGCTCAGATCCACTAATGCTTTCCAGTCTTAATAATCTTGGATGGACTGAAAAGAGAATTGGTAATTACGTACAGGCGCTTTTCTATTATAACGAAGCATACAATGGGCGTGAAAAGCACTTGGGTAAGAGCCACAGGGATACTCTGATCACAAAAGTCAATCTGGCTTCCGTATATGTTGAGCGTGGAGACCTGACGCATGCCGAGGCACTCTATCAGGATATTTTGGAGACGCGCAAGGCACAGTTTGAGCCGGGTCACCCTGATATTCTCTCAAGTATGATTCATCTTGGTGGATTCTACCGGTACTCCGGTCAGTTGGAACTTGCCAAGCCCTTTCTTCTTCAGGCGACTAATCTTTTGGTTGAAACCCTTGGGTCAGAGGCTGATTCAACCTTGCAGGCATTCGAGGAATTGGGTGCACTTCATATGGCTGAAGGTAATTTCGCTGATGCTCACAAGTTATATGTTCAGGTATTTGAAGCCCGTAAAAAGCAACTTGGATTGGAGCATCAGGACGTGCTCAAGGTTCAGGAAACGCTGGGTGTGATTTTTCGTGGCATGGGGAGGATGGATGAGGCTATTGAATTCCAAAAGTCAGCCTTGGCTGGAAGAAGAAAGCAATTCGGGTATTTTCATGCCTTGGTTGCATCTTCCCTATACAACCTTGGCATCACCTATGTGGGAATGAATGAATTGGAATCTGCGTTGGAAGTCTTTGCCCAAGCGGATACGATCTGTAGCCATAATTTAGGGGAAGGCCATCCTTGGACAATGGGGATCCGAAGCGAAATCCAGAATTTACAGCAGAGAATTCAGTCTCCAGTTGGATCCGTCTTGGATCAATGAAGCGAGAAGGTCGGGTTGAATCATTCCGGGGGGTTGCCAAGGAATAACCAGGCATGCGGGTCACCGGGACTCAGGGGGGAAACAGTAAATCCTGTTTCAGCTATCTGTACATCTTTGACCAGTGGATCCGAACCAACACCTAGCTCGAACCCATCGTGCCACCCATCACCATCAGAGTCTGCTTGTTCTGGATTCGTGCCAAGTCTTGCTTCATAGTCGTCCGGAATGGCATCCCTATCGCTGTCGATGCCAAATGCCTCCGCGATAAGTGGTTCTGTTCCCAGACCGACTTCTACAGAGTCAGATACTCCATCACCATCTGAATCAGGGCTTTGTGGGTCACAGGCAAAAATGTGGTATTCAACTCCATCCGTCAGTAAATCTCCATCACTATCTGGATTATCCGGGTCACTCCCAATTTTATTTTCAGTGGCATCTGACAGACCATCACCATCTCGGTCTGCAATAAAAACATCAAGTGATACTTCCTCCATACCTGCCCCCAATGCCGCGATGTCTGCATCTGTGATACCAGTTTCGGTTACCTCGGCAATGAGCACGGTCGGGTCCACATTATTGAGAATATCTTCAAGGGAAAGGTCACCAAGCATAGCGACTACAGGTTCACTTACATTTCCCGCCGCTGCCTTGATTTTTGCAATGGCGGCGGCATCCATTCCTGCTAGGGTTGCTGATGCAACTGCCCCTTCCACTGCCCCTTGTATTGTGGCTGCAATAAGTAGTTCCCGGGGTACGTCGAGTACCGCACCCTGAAGTGCAATCTCGGTTGCAAGAATGTCAGTCAATTGTCTGGCGAGATCCACAATGAAATCAACATCCTTGCCTGCACCGGCTGCGATAAAAATAATTCCTCCAGCGGCTCCGGCTGCTTGGGCTCTAACGACTGCAAGAATTTCTTCCTGAGAGGCTTCCTCTTCTTCCTGAGCGTGAACCAACTGGGCGACAAACAGTGCCAGCAACAGTAGAAGGGAAAGTATTTTATCGGCCTTGATCATCGGGGGGTTAACCATCCGGAATTTTTCTTGAGGATTTTTCCGATGATTAACTGGGGAGTTAAGATTTCTTCTTAGTATTAAACCCTATGAACGTCAACCTGTCAAGTTGCCTCGATCCATTAAAATTACTTGAGGAGTGAGAGGACGTTTTGTGGCCCAAAGTTAGCTTGAGCTAGCATGGCTACTGCGCTCTGGGATAGGATGTTGAATTTTGCCATCTTACTGGATTCCTCTGCAATATCGGCGTCCATGAAGCGGGACAGGGCAGATTCAAGGTTCTGCAGTGTGATTTCATTGGAGGTCTTAAAGCGGCTCAAAGCATGTTCTGCTCCTGCCATTTCACCCAATGTAGCCGAGGCTTCGTCTTGGGCGCCCTTTATAATTTGCACCAGTTCATTTGTATCCAAGTCCTGGGAGTTAAAATCAAATGATCTACCGGAAAGCTGGATTAGATTGGTTGCGATACGAAGATATGCCTCAGGGATTTCATAGGTATGTGATTCAAGTTCCCCCACAAATATTTCTGGTCCATTACCTGCTTTTTCCGCAAATAGCTCCATCCCATTGAACATGGCTCCCGGTTTGCCGGCAGCAGTACCTTGGCTGATGACAGCGTTGGTGCCAGTGGAAGAAGACTCATAGGTGATGGCTTGGGTTGAATCAATACTGGTTATCAAGAGACTCTCATCGTCGCCTTCATACGCCCTTACGAGAAGGCTGGCATCCGGGTCCTCATTAATTTGAGTCGCCAGAGCATCCCGGATGGTTTTTACAGAGTCATCCTTCTGCGCTGTATGCGTAAATTCCTTATCATTGATTTTGACAGTAAAGGTTTCATTCGGCTGGAAGCCATTTAATATATCGAACCTTTCTGCTGTGTCACTACCAAGCACATCGACTAGTTGCTGGGCTAGTTGGTTGAATTCATATCCATACGAAGCTCGCTCCCCACTCCCCAGCATCTGGGAGTTTGCATGTGTGGCAATTTCTGACATGCGTCCAAGCGAAGCGTGCAATTCATTTAGGTAGCCCTGACCTGCCTGCACATAGGAAACCCCCCCATCAATGGCCTTGTTGGCTGTGACGAGACGACTTTGGTGAGACTGGATTTTCTCCGCTTCGGCTATGCCGTGCGGGTCATCTGCAGGTCCCAGAATCTTGTTGCCGGAATTGATCCGTTGAATCGTCTCACTTAAATTCTGTGAGGTTTTTCGCCAGTCATGTGTTCCCAGGACCGTGACACTCCTTGGGCTAATGTTCACTCTATCTTACTTTGGTTTTAAATTTATAATTTATGGGGCAGTTGCTCTATCTTTATATAAGAATCGCCGCGCGTGAACGATTGGTCAACTCCAAATAGGAGAAAAATCCAATTTTATCCTAACTGGTAGATTATTGGAGTGTCCATCTCTCTCCATTAATTTTTTAGAAATACGGGTAGTGGATTCAGTGATTTTCCACTTGAAGATTGCTTTCCCCAAGAATCCATTTCTCATCAGAAACGTAAACGATGAAAATTTAAAAAGGTGAAGAAGGTTTTAATAACGGGGTGTTCGCGTGGGTTGGGATCGTCCATGGCAAAGGAGTTTGCCCAAATTGGGTGGTGTGTCGGTGGATGTGGTCGGAATAAAGAGGCAGTTGATTCCTTGCAGGGCAAACTTGGTCCCAAGCACTTGATTCTGACCGCCGATGTTTCCGCAGAAGATTGCGTTAATGATTTTTGCCAAAGGTTCCTGATGGAATTTGGCCCCCCGGACCTTGTCCTAAACAATGCGGGCATGATCAATCGGAATGCTCCACTCTGGGAGGTTCCCTCAGAGGAGTTTTCTCAACTCATTGACATCAACATTAAGGGTGTTGCTTCTGTCATTCGTCATATTTTACCTTCCATGATTAAGTCGGGCTCCGGCATCATTGTGAATTTTAGTTCCACCTGGGGACGTTCAACTTCCCCCGAGGTTGCACCATATTGTGCAAGCAAGTGGGCCATCGAGGGACTGACCCGTTCACTGGCTCAGGAGTTGCCTGCCGGATTGGCTGCCGTTGCCTTGAATCCAGGTATTATCGACACAGATATGCTCCGTAGTTGCTTCGGGGAATCAGCTGCATCCTATCCTTCCGCCGAGCAGTGGGCCAAACAGGCGGTCCCATTTCTTGCCAACCTTGGTCCTTCCGACAACGGTTCGGCACTGGCTGCTCCCTGATTCATTTTTGTTATGTCTAAATCACCTACTATAAGCCTTTCCCTTCCATTTGCACTTGAGGCGTTAGTCGACGAATTGAAACGAATGAAGGCTTATGATGTGACAACGCTTAATGTTGAGGAGTCCACTCTGGCTTCATTGAGGGAGTTGGTTGCTTCCTCCATTGATCCTGAGGCTGCAATCGCTCCTGTTGCTGATGCTTCCTATCCGACACATCCACCTCAAGAAGAGGCCGTTGATATTCCTTCGCCCCGCCCCGCCCCGATTTCTGCGCCCCCGGTCCCGATTAAGGCGCCCGAGCCTGAAACGCATGCACTCGGCGATCTGACTCCGCCAACGATTGAAGTCCCAACCTCTGGCAGTAAAAAGGAACGCTGGGAATGGTTAAGGGAAAAGGTGCTGAATTGTGAGACCTGCGTGGCCAACAGGAATCCCGATCGCCAAATTGTCTTTGGAGTGGGTAGTCTCGATGCAGATATATTTTTTTGTGGTGAAGCTCCAGGGGAAGAAGAGGAAAAACAAGGGGAACCTTTTGTCGGGCCCGCCGGCCAAAAACTCAACGGAATGATTCAGGGCATGGGGCTTTCACGGGAGGATACCTACATCGGTAACATCATGAACTGGCGACCCCGTACCAGTCGCGGATATGGCAATCGGGCACCCAGTCCTGTCGAAATGGACTTTTGCATCCCTTATCTCAAGGCCCAGCTTGCAATCGTGCAACCCAAGGTCGTGGTCGCCCTGGGAAATACCGCCATTCAGGGAATTCTCGGTCATGATAGAGCCCTGAAGATTGGGAAAATACACGGCAGTTGGTATGAGTTTGAGGGTATTCCCCTAATGCCCACATTTCATCCTGCATCACTGCTCCATAATGAATCAAGGAATGCCAAGCGCCGGATTTGGGAGGACCTGCTAAAGGTCATGGAGCGTCTGGAACTCCCAATCAGTGATAAGCAAAAGGGGTACTTCCTTTAGATTGTTTTTCCCATTTCCCCCCGGATATATTGTTGCCTCTCTTGCCGTTGACAAAACCGGTGATCACGCTATCGTCTCCGCCTCTTTTTAATCAACCAACCAAACGCGAGGAGACACAGGAAAACATGAGCCGGGTATTACATTTGTTGCTGGAAGGCGAACGTCTGTCCACCGAACAGATGGGTGATGTGCTTGGCATATCCATCGAGGAGGTCAGCCAGGAACTCGATCGTCTTAAGTCTGAAAAGATTCTTCTTGGCTGGCGCCCCATCCTTAACCCCGAAAATGCGGAACAAGGCTTGGTTCGTGCTGTCATCGAGGTCAAGATAAGTCCCGAGCGCGAGGGAGGTTTTGATCGGCAGGCAATGAGAATTAGTCGGTTTGATGAGGTGGACTCCTGTCAGCTCATGTCAGGCGGATTTGATCTACTTGTCATCGTGAAGGGTAAAACGCTACACCAGGTGGCTGCCTTTGTTTCTGAGCGTTTGGCCACTATCGGCGGTGTGCTTTCGACAGCCACCCACTTCATGCTTCGCTCCTACAAGGAACAGGGGCATATCCTCGTGGATGGGGATGCCGAGGATGTCCGTCCTGCAGTCAGCCCGTAGCTGACAACCTATTTCCTTGCCATGAACCCTGATCAGGAAAGTCGTGTGGCCCAGCATGTCCGTTCATTACCACGATCAGGCATTCGGGATTTTTTTGCCATTGTTGCCCAGATGCCGGATGCCATATCCCTTGGTGTTGGTGAGCCGGATTTTGTCACACCATGGCATATTCGGGAAGCCACCATCTTTGCCTTGGAGAAGGGGCGCACCAGCTACACGGATAACCGTGGCCTAGGAGAATTACGTGGCGAAATTTCCTTACATGTCGAGAAGAACTATGGGGTAGGCTACAATCCTGAAGATGAAATCCTAGTCACCGTTGGCGTCTCAGAGGCTTTGGATCTCGCCCTGCGAGCCATCCTTGATCCCGGCGACAAGGTGCTCTATCATCAACCCTGTTATGTTTCCTATCATCCCGGTGTTGTTCTGGCCCACGGGGTTCCGATTGGGGTACCAACCAGTGCGCTCAATGACTTTGCCATCGACCCGGACGCTCTAGAGGCTGCATGGGAACCGGGTTGCAAGGTATTGATGCTCAATTTCCCAACCAACCCGACAGGGGGAATCGCCAATCGAGAGGTTCTTGAACGGATTGCCCGGTTCGCAAATGAAAAGGACCTTATCGTTCTCAGTGACGAGATTTACTCCGAACTAACCTATGAAGGCAGCCATACCAGCATTGCCTCCCTGCCAGGCATGAAGGAGCGAACCATCTTCCTTCACGGTTTTTCCAAGGCTTTTGCCATGACAGGTTATCGCATTGGCTATGCCTGCGGACCTTCCGGGTTGATCGAGGCGATGATGAAGGTTCATCAGTATTCAATGATGTGTGCCTCCATCTTGAGTCAGGATGCGGCGGTTGAGGCCCTTCGTAATGGAGGGGAAAGCGTGGCCAGGATGAAGGAGCAATACCATCGCCGCCGTGACTTCATCATTCGCCGCTTCAATGAAATCGGCTTAAAATGTCATTCTCCCGGCGGTGCCTTCTACGCCTTTCCTGACATCAGCTCCACCGGTCTTGACGAAAATGAATTTGCCCACCGTCTCCTTAATGAGCAGAAGGTTGCATTGGTCCCGGGTACCGCCTTCGGTGAGAATGGCAGGGGCTTTGTCCGTGCCAGTTTTGCCACGGCGTATGAAAAGCTTGTTGAGGCAGCTGACCGTATCGAGGGTTTTGTAAATTCCCTCTGACACACTTTACGAGAACATTTGACAACACACTTTTATTGCTTCTTCCAATGAATCTTAATCGCACCGTGGCCCTTGTCGGGCGTCCCAATGTTGGCAAGAGCCGCCTTTTCAATCGGCTTGCCGGCAAACGCATTTCCATAGTGCATGACCAGCCAGGTGTCACGCGGGATGTCATTTCAGAGGAACTGGATCAATACACCCTCCTCGATACCGGCGGCATAGGCTTGGCCGGCAAAATGACACCGGAAATCATCCAGGCGGCCACCGAGGAGCAGGCAGACTTTGCAATTGCCGCTGCTGATCTCATCCTTTTCGTTACCGATGGTCGGGATGGGTTCACCGCCCTTGATGAAATGGTCGGCGGGATGCTGCGGTCAACAGGCAAACCGATCCTGCTCCTGGTCAATAAAATTGATCAACCGGACCTCGAGGATGCCGTGCACGAGTTTTCCAAGCTTGGGTTTGGTGCGGGTCTCCCTGTTTCCGCCGAGCATGGTCGTGGTATAGACGAGCTTGAGATGCATATCACCAAGCACCTCGGTCCCAAGCCGGAGATTCCAGAGGATACCGAGCCTCGTCGAATTCGCATATCTTTTGCCGGACGTCCCAATGTCGGTAAGTCATCCCTTTGCAACCGGTTACTGAATTCCGAGCGCATGATCGTCAGCGAAGTCCCCGGTACCACCCGGGAAAGCGTTGAGCGCGACTTGGACTACGAATCAAAGGGGGAGGGGACCTGGCGTTTCCGCTTGGTTGACACCGCCGGCATGCGTCGCAAGCGCAAGGTCGACTCTTCTCTTGAGTATTTTTCAAACCTTCGCACGAAGGGCGCCATCGAGACGTCTGATGTTGTTTTCCTCGTTATCGATTCAATTGATGGCGTGACCAAGCAGGACCAGATCCTTGCTGAGAGCATCCTGGACGATGGTCGCGCCCTTGCCATTCTGGTCAACAAGTGGGACCAGGCTCAGGACACTTTTCGCAGCGGGAGGATCGAGGGTTATGAAAGCCTCAAGGACTTCCGTGATGCCTATGAAGAATCCATTCGCAATGAACTCTTTTTCCTGCCGGATTCCCCCATTATTTTTGCCTCCGCGCTAACCGGTTTCGCAATCGAGCGCATTTTTAAGACTGCCCGTCAACTTGATGCCATTCAGGATACCAAGCTACCTACGGGTGAATTGAACCGGGTCATCGGGAACCTGCTTGAGCGTCAACCCCCTCCATCTGTTCGTGGCAAGCGTTTCAAGGTTTACTACACCGTGCAGGTCGGTATGCGCCCCTTCCGTATTCGTCTTTTCTGCAACCAGCCTCATC
>Ga0209661_1000457_pt1 | contig 22050 bp, 23 predicted proteins | sample SaaInlV_120m_DNA_2_FD_184660 | JGI IMG/M metagenome (GOLD analysis project Ga0209661, IMG submission 184660) | Marine microbial communities from expanding oxygen minimum zones in the Saanich Inlet - SI072_LV_120m_DNA (SPAdes) (version 2) | ecosystem: Environmental > Aquatic > Marine > Intertidal... | reverse complement strand
GTAATCCCATTTTACTCATTTTAGAAATTTTTTTCAAGTAGCCCGAGGCAGATTCGAACTGCCGTCCCCGCCTATCCATTCCTGAGATCCAGAGGGCAGAATCCTTGACCGCTAGACTATCGGGCTACTAAAACAAATTCTGGTGTTTTAGAATATAATGATTTGCTGTATCACTTTACTCTGACTTCATGGATTGCAGTTGCATAATCACATGTAGCTTTTAATCTCATGTATGGAATTAATTTAAAATGAATTGAATAGATGCTATTTTCTTTTAGTAAAATTCCTTTTTGAAGTAATGATGCTAATCCTCTTGATGGAATATTTATTGAAACATTTTTTTCTTCACAGACTCTTTGTCTTTTGTTTTGAAATTGTTTTAATGTAAACACAACCTCATTCAGTTCTAAAACTAGTGGCCAAATAATTTCTGACCACACAAATCTCCTATGTTCTGTTGCTGATGCATATTTGCCTTTTTCACTCAACATTAATAATAACAGTTTCAGATGTTATAACTTGATAGTTGTCTCAAAAAGAAATTGAAGAATCACTTACTTTGTTACAAAAAGATTGGGATGTGGATCCAATCATTCGTGATTTTATGTTGGGAAAAATTACTCAAGTCTCTGATTATGCAGTTAAGGTAAAAAATGTGGTATTTCATGTACCTTATCTTATCGCTGAGAAAAAATACATTTTATGGACATGCTTTTGGCCTGATTGTCATAATTGCTGTGACAGACAAGGTAGACTGCCACTAACATCTGATGATTTAATCACAATCGGTAAGGGACTAAAATATCAAAACACATCTGATTTTATAAAAAATGAAACGCTTACTGCTACGTATACTGAGCCAGGTCCATCTGGACAAATGACTACAATGACTACTGTTAATCTAAAAAGAAAAACTGACGAGACAGAATCTGATGATGGAACTCACATCTCTTGTAGATTCCTTGATGATAAGGGGGGATGTAGTATGCATCCTGACAGACCTGGAGTATGTTACTTGTATCCATTTGCATCTTGGCTTGAAAATGAAAAAGGATTGGCACGTGTACATGCAACATATCAATTCACAGGGGATTGCCCTGGATTTTATCTGGCTGATAATTTAGATAAAATGAAAGAAGAACTCCAAGCATATTCTAAAACAATTTACGATTACAACATGGCATCAAATAGAACAAACAGAGAAGGATTTGGTTCTGTTAGTTTCTCCTAAATGCTGCAATGATACAATTTACACACTCACCGTTTAAATGAAGAAAGAACTGTACTGTGTTGCTTATGAAATTAAATAAAATTCTACTAGTTGGCATAATGTCATTGTTTGTAGTATCCTCACTTGGAGAAGTATTTGCTTATGGTGGTGCACCTGAACAAAGCAGTGCTAATAATTTTACAGTTGAGATTACTTCTGATAATCAAACATACTCCCTTGGAGATTCTGTAGTGTTTTCTGGAACTGTAAGTAAATACGATGAGAAACGTTCTTTGAGAATCTCTGTTTTTGATTCTTCATCTAATCTAATTGTTACACAAAAAACCACTGTAAATCCTGATTATACTTTTACTCATACTGTAGAGTTGGATGAAAAATTCTCTGATGGAAAACATGTTGCAAAAGCACAGTATGGTTCTACTAAAGCAACTGTTGCAATAATCTCATTTGAAGTAACTTCTGGTGCTGATACATCTGGTGCAATACCTGAATGGGTAAAAAATAATGCAGGATGGTGGGCAGAAGGCTCAGTTGATGATGATTCCTTTATCCAGGGATTACAATTTCTCATCAAAGAAGGATTAATGGAAATTCCTACAACTCAACAAGGTTTTACAGGTGGTAGTAATGAAGTTCCAACATGGATCAAGACTACCGCTGGATGGTGGGCAGAAGGCTCAGTTGATGATGATTCCTTTATCCAAGGATTACAGTTCTTGATTAAAGAAGGATTAATGACTATATTCTAGTTTTAGGCTTTAGCTACTTTCATCAAATCAGAAATTCTAATGTCCATTCCAAACCTGTCTTCATTTCTTTTCATGTATAGAAATATTGAGATGAAGTCAGGTAGTGCTTTGATGAAACTAAAGTCTTTGTGAATTTTTGCTCTAACAAAATTAAAGACTTTACTGTATATCTTGTAATGCTTATCCACTGCTTTTTCATATGCTTGCATGTCGCCAATGTTATCCATAAAAATATCAACACACTGCATTGATGGAATGATTCCTTCACCTAACAATGCATAGACTGTACCAATTGATTCCCCAACTCCAACTACTTTGCCTTTGTAAAATGGCTTACACTTGTTTGGAGTTGCCAATCTAATTGGTCTACCCTTAGTTTGTAGTACTTTGCCACCGTGTTTTTTTAGAAATGCATCAGTTGCTTTGATGTGTTGTTTGTTGTAATCTCCTGCGCCAATGTGGGCCCATTTTTCTCCTAGTGGGAAATACCAAAAATATCCCGACATTCCTGGAAATGGTTCAATGTAAAAGTCATCATATGGAACTCCGTTTTCATATTCCACTTTGTATTCATAAGTTGGCAAAAAGAAATCCTCTTCCATCTTTGGCAGATACGCTCTACCAAATCCGGTACAATCAACTATCAAATCATACTCTTTCTCTAATTCTTCTAACTTTGGTGCTTCTCCGTAAATTACTTTAGAATCTTTAATGAAATCTTTGATTAGTGCTAGCTTGTTGTATGTACACATTCCATGTAATCCAATATCAAATTTGATATCATCATTCATTTTCACATGCATCTTTTTTCCATCATGAATTAGAAAATCATCAAAATTTCTACCAGTCTTTTTGCAAAATTCCCTTAGTATTGGTTTGATTGTTCCCCACGCACAAATAGAGTCGTGTCTCTCCTCAGCACTTCGCTCATATCCTGTAACATCGTGTTTAGAATCTTTTAATCTGGCCATTAGATATGATCCTGCTACTCCCATACCCATTACTGCAATCTTCAAGATATTCTCCAAATTTTTTCTTCCTAATAAAAACACTATCTGATAGAATGTTTTTTGTTACATCTAGAGTCGTCTCAAAAACCCACATTCGTATCAATGATTAGGATACTTTATCAATATCAAAAATTTAGTTTATTGATGAAATTGGCTCTAGTATTATTCTCAATTTCAATTATTTCCCTAACTGTATTATTTGCAACCCCTGTATTGGCAGAAGAGAATTCAAAAATCCCTTCATGGATTAAAGGAATTGCTGATTGGTGGGTTAAAGGAAATATTTCTGATGATGAATTCCTAGAAGCAATAGAGTTTTTGATAAATGAGGACATGATTAAAATTAAATCTGATGAAGTTTCAACGATTCAATCAAATTCCATAACTTCATCTGATTGCCCGATTGATACTTTTCTTGATGTTGAAAACTATGATGGTGCAGGAGATTCATATCCAAAACCACATCTGGATGTTTACTGTGATGATGAATTTGTTTATGTGAATAGTAACGGAATCCCTCATTACACTTTTGTACAAACAACACCTAACGCACTAAGTGAACAAGATTATCTGTGGGAAATACCACTAAATCCAAAATCTGCATCACAAACTAGCGAGATTCCTTTGTTGGGTCTAGTTGGATTTTCAGTTAATGGTTTGCCAATTTATGGTCCAAACGAAGGTGCACATCCAGATCCATACGGTGATCCTGTGTATAATGACATTCTAGATAGTTGCCTTGGACATACTGCACAAAGAGGGGATTACCATTATCATGCATTTGAATTATCATGTCTTGCATTAAACATTGGAAATTACAAAGAGTCCCCAATTCTAGGATATGCCCTTGATGGATTTCCAATTTATGGTCCCTATGGATGTGTAGATGATGAGTGTTCAGAAATTATTGAATTCCAAAGCAGTTGGGTAAAGACAGGTGACCCAACTACCTATGCGTGGGATAATTACAATTATGTTTCAAATGATAATCCTGTGTATCTTGATGAGTGTAATGGACGATATGATGAAAAACTAGGTTACCATTACAGGGCAACTGAAAACTTTCCTTACTTGTTGGGGTGCTATGCTGGTGAAGTCAGTGATACTGTAAACCAAACACCTGAAATTGAAAATAATATTCAAACTCCACAAGATAATTTACAAAATAACATTCCTGCTGGTTGTCCAATGCCTGGTGATCCTCCGCCACGAAATGGGTTGCCTCCTGGATGTCCATTACCAAATGGTCCTCCGCCACGATAACTAACAAGTTCCAATAGTAGGAAATGATAGTGTTAGTTAAATATCAAAGTCGCTTATAGTAATTAGAAAGGACGTCTGTCGTCTGAAAACAATCGTTTCAGACCTTAAGGCATCGCTGTCATCAGAAAAGCGTTTTCGTTTTCTGATCTTAAGCGAAGAGATGTCATCAAACTTTCACAAGTTTGGTCTTAATCTCAAATCGCCTTTCTGTTTATTTTATTTTATATCTCAATATAGCTAGTACTGCATTATCAATTTCTAATTTCTTGATAATTTTTGGACTCACTGCAAATTCAATCTTACATGACGTATTCTTTGCAATCTCTAGCATCTTTAGTATTTTTTTAAACTGTACATTGGTGTGATAGTTTACTGAAACAATTAGAGTATCTACTGCTCCAATTTCCAATGCTTTGTAAATGACATCATTTCTTTTTGCAGTTAGTCCTTCTTTGAACAATTTTTCATACTTTGCAATAATTTCTGCAACGTGTCTTTTTCTATACTCGTATAACCTGCTGATCATTTTAGAATACACATCATTAATTGGCGTAGAAAATGACAAATCCTCTACAAACCTGCACTTCTCCCTCAACTCTGAGTTTAGTTCATCAAAGAATTCTGTCTTTGCAACACCTGATCCTCCTAGCAAAATCAATTCTGAATTACCGTCCATTTCCCTGACCTTGTTTGCAACTTTCTTAAAGAAAACATGAATTTTGGTCTGTCTTGCTCTGAGGAACCTCCCCTGGCTTTGCCCGCCTTTTTTGTGCCTTCCCTGCAAGTCAATTCTCAACTTTGACTCTTGGACTATTTGGTTTCCATGAAACTTTTGAATTCTTGCAGTCTTTTGGTCTAGCGTAATTAGCAATACGTCATAATTTGTTTTGAGAACATCCTCAAATGGCTTTGTGTACGGCTTTTTGCTTGCCATGTAGATGTATGGCAATTTCTTTGATGTTCCAACCTCCTTGATAGTTACCTTCCCGTTACTAATCCATCCAAAAATACAAAGAGTCTTTGCAAACTTTCCTGCAGTTGGTGGATTTTTCTTTAACTCTTTGATTCTGGTTTGAATCTTTAATTCAATTTTTTCAAATGACTCGCTTCTCTTTGTTTCTTGTAGTAATGATATTGTTTCAGCACCCTTTCCATATGGATAATAAACTGATACGCATGGGAATTTGACTTTTTTTATCTCAAGTAAAAACTGATTTAGTGTCAACCATTCTAATGGTGATATCTCATTACTGCTTTGCACAAGTTGTGCTTTTTTCTTTCATACATAATGGTTCTCTAATTCTCTAGCGTACCATGAGCAAAACCATAAAAAACTAGTTGTAAAACCTGTATGGTACTGTGAATCTTGTTTTAGTTGCTATTTTGATAATTATTCTAGCTGTTTCTTTCATTTTTGTTACAACTCTAAGTTTTGAAAAGACTCCATTACCAACTGATGTAATTGATGAATCATCTGCTGATGTTGTATCAACTATACTAACTACATCAACTGTACCAACCACTCAAAACCTCAAAGTAGCATTCATCGGTGATCAAGGCTCAGGAAATGATGCTGACTCTGTTTTACATTTGATATCTTCAGAGAATGCAGATATGGTGCTGCATCAGGGTGATTTTGATTATTCAGATGATCCTGATTTGTGGGATGATAAAATCAGTTTGATTCTGGGCGAGGACTATCCGTACTTTGCATCAATTGGAAACCATGATGTTGCATCTTGGGATGGATATCAGCAGAAATTATCTGAGCGACTATCTAGAGTCACTGGTGCTGATTGCTCTGGAGATCTGGGCATTAATTCCAGTTGTAACTATATGGGATTGTTCTTTGTTCTATCTGGTGTTGGAACAATGGGTGATGGCCATGCATCATTTATCGAAAATGAACTATCCCAAACTGACTCTATATGGAAAATATGTTCATGGCACAAAAATATGAAATCAATGCAATTAGGCAAGAAAAATGACTCGACTGGATGGGATGTTTATGAGCAATGCAGAATCAATGGTGCAATTATTGCAACAGGACATGAGCACAGCTATGCTAGAACAAAATCCCTGTCTGACATACAAAATCAAATTGTACACCCTGATTACTCTGATCAAAACAATTTGGTGGTAGCACCTGGCACAACTTTTGTATTTGTCTCAGGTCTTGGCGGTACAGGTGTTCGTGATCAAAACCGCTGTCTGCCTGATACCTATCCGTACGGTTGCAATGGGGAATGGGCAAACATCTATTCATTAAACCAGGATGCAAGTCCTGGTGCACTGTTTTGTACATTTTATGCAGATGACAATCCTGCAAAATCTAGTTGCTACTTTAAGGACATTGCAGGAAACATTCCTGATACATTTGGCATAACTAATTTTCCAAACGGTATTTCTGAAAAGTAAAATTTAATTTTATACTGGAATAATTCCTTCTTTAACTAGAAACTCTATTCCTTGGATAAACGCATCATCATTTATCGAACCGTCTGCCCACCATCCTGCATTATTTTTAATCCATGCAGGAATTTCTTTTGCATCAGTATCCCCTTGAGATGTTGATTCAACTGATATTGTTCCCTCTTTGATTAAAAATCCTATTCCTTGGATAAACGCATCATCATTTATCGAACCGTCTGCCCACCATCCTGCATTATTTTTAATCCATGCAGGAATTACTGATGGCATAGTTTTTGTAGTACCTACATTGGTTTTCTTTAACAGTGAATTCTCTTCTACCTCAATCTCAATTATTGAATACCCACTTTTTTCTCCATTGACATTGTCTTCAGGGCCCAATCCGTGCACAAATATTGCATACCTTACCAGTCCTGAATACTCTACTGGCAGTCTATGGTCTACTTGGCCAAAATCACTGTATAGTTTTTCCTTGCTGATGGATTCAGCATAAGAGTACAATCTATTGTCATCCTCATCTACTACCCATATGTCATAATTTACTTGGTCTAGAATTTCCATGTCATTGTATTTGTTGTAAAAATTAATCTTCCAATCAATCTCACATCCTTCAATTGGGACACCTGGAGAAAAGTTGTACTGAATCGTCATTGAATATGTGTTTGTAGATACCCTGTCACTGGTGTAGTCTAAAAATTCCTTGCTACAGTTTAGCAAATCTGATTGTTGAATCGTTTCTGTAATCTCTGCAAATGGATCTTCCATAATCCCTTCTTTGTACTGTGTCAAGTCAAACTCAAACATTACAGGCGGTGTATCTGAATTAATTCCAGCATATGCCAATGCTTTGACTGGAAATGGAAAGTCATCTACTAGCCATATCTCATTGTCATTGTCATTGTACCATCCAATTACTACACTGTCAGTTTCCCTATCAGGTAACACAATTGATTCTGCTCTGCTTGGAATTAGATATGATTCTAATCCTCCACCAACTGGACCCAATGCACCCCATGATGAACTCTTGAACTCTTGTGGTCCATGAATTCTATCTTTCTCATTTGATGTAGCATAAGCTGAAAGCCATGCAATTGATGACTTGAATGCAACTGCATAGTCTGATAAATCATCATCAAATAGAATTGGAGTTGGAACAGTTTTTCCCAATCCCCATGAACCTTTGATTATTTTCTCCCCATCTATTACTAGAATTTGTGCATCCCACAGTACCTCACTGACATTTACAGTATCACCCTTAATCCAAATTTTTAATTCAACTGGTAAGCATCCATTCAAATCAATCTCACACAAAGTGTATTCAAAATAGTCTCCTTTCTTGAGACCTTCGCCCAAATACCAAGTACCATCAACATCTACTCCCCCTGAAGTTTGAGCGTATGCTGTGCCTGCTCCGGATATTGCAATTAGTGCAGCTAATACTAGAATACTTTTCATGATGAATTCCTTGATTCATGGATATTAAACGTAGATTCTATTTTCTCAGGTGATACTCTGGTGGTACGATTCTATTTCATTACTCTGATTTGTGATTCTGTGTTTTTGATAAAATCTTCATACTTCATGATCTGAGTTGTCAGCTTGAATGCATTCATCTGGTCATCATTGTCTTTAGAACCCAGGAATTTTTTCCTCAATTCCATTAGTTCTAGCTGCTGGCTAGTTGCCTTTAGAATGTCGTCTCTGAGATCATCAATTGTTGCCACATATTGTATCAGTTGAATTTTGATTTAAGAATTTCATTACTAGATGATATGTATCCTGTAACATTCGATAGTAATTTATCTATCAAACAAATCAAAAAGTTATGGGAGAATCTTCAATTCAAACCCTTTATGAAAATAAAGATACAAAATGCCAAAACGCTGAATGCGGTCATATTATGGACTCGCATTTGAATTTCAAAAATATAGGCGAAGCTAGAATTCCTTTGTTATACTGCGCTGAATGTCGTGCAGAAGGTAAAGAATGCAAGCTTACAAAGTTTTGATTACATCCTAATGAAACCTAAAATAATTATTGGTATTGTTGTAGCTGTTGTAATTTTAGGAGTTACATCTAGTCAATTGGGTGGAGAATCTGAACGTATTGATAATGTGATGCCTGTTGCAGAAGAAATTATGGAATCTGATGTTGCACAAATAGTTTCAGAAGTTGATGTTGCACCAGTTGTAGAAGAAACTACAGTTGTTGGAAAACTCAATTGTTTGGGAACTGCAAAATGCTTTACAGGAATAGTAACTAAAGTAATTGATGGGGATACTCTCAAAGTTAATGGCGAATCCATTAGATTCTCACTAGCATCTGCGCCTGAACTCAAAGGATATGGTGGTGTTGATTCAAAGAATTTCATTGAAACAATTTGTCCTGTTGGCTCTACAGTAACTGTTGATGAAGATGATGGATACGTAATTGGCAGCTATGGGAGAATAGTTGGGTTGATTCACTGTAATGGTGTTAATCTCAGTTCAGAACTACTTGATTCCACTTTGGGATATTTGGATGATAGATTTTGTGATTCATCTGAATTTGCAGAACTAAAATGGGCACAAAAGCATGGATGTGCAAAAGACGTTGTTGTAGAAACTACAAATGATTGTGATGAATCCTATCCTGATTTTTGTATTGCATCTTCACCACCTGACTTGGATTGCAGTGACATATCTCAGAAAAAATTCACTGTTTTACAACCAGATCCACATAAATTTGATGGCGACAAAGATGGAATTGGATGTGAATAATTGGGTTTCAAAGACTGGTTTGTAGATGAGAATACTGGAAATACTTCAGTCAAAGTGCAATGTACTGGGTGTCAGCGCATCACAGTGGTGAAAATTCCCTCAAACAAAACTTTTGAGAAATGGAATGACAAAGCAAAGTGCAGCCAGTGTGACGCCAAAAAATGTTGGGTACAAGTAAATTAGTTTAGAAATTTCTTAACTTCAGGAGTTTTACTATTCCCAATGTCGTATCCGTCCCGTCTTAGAAATTTCAGTGTAAGCTTGTAAATCAACTCATCATTATCTACTTGCTGCAATATCTCAGTCCATAAAATTTTGGATTTCTCATCAATTTGTTTTTTAAAATCAGGATTCATAGATTCTGCAATGTCTCTGCATTGATCAAAGGTCTTTCCATTCTTGTATGCTCTAACACGTCTGTCACAACTATCCATGATTTATCAGCCTCAAAATCGTAAATAAACCTAAGCTGGATTGACTCCATAGAGTTATGTTGATTCAATTTTGATAATTCAACATGGTTTTGGATCCTACTCCAGAAAAAGTAAACGTCAGACGAATGATGATTTACTCATTAATCCCACTGCTCTCAATTTATGCTGGCTGGAGAATTCAAAAGTTCTGGGTTTTAGTAGGGATTAATCTCTTGGCAGGCTTTGGAATAGGTCTTGTATCTGACACTATTTTTATTCCGTTACATTTTGTATATGCGCTATCGTTTTTTATCAATGCTGTAATCTCACTTTATGCTGTGAGATACTTTGCAAATAGGTATAATGCAAAATTAAATGCGTCATTGTAGTTGTACTATTAATTCTAAAACACAAAAGGTACAAATCCTATCCCAAATTTCTCATATCATGAAACTAGCTTCATTTGGTACTGGGAGAACATATGATGATTTTAAAAAACAGATTCCAATTACTGTTTTGCCTTTGTATGAAAGCATTAGAGATTATTGCTTTTCTTTAGGCGAAAATGTAGTTGAAGATATTCGGATGCACAGAATTGTCTTTGGAAAAACAATGACATTTAGATGGTTTGCAGATGTTGCCCCTGAAAAAGATACAGTTGTAATTAAAATTCAAAAAGACAGAAAAGCGCCTGCAAATATTATTTCAGTAAGCTTGGAGCAGGACTTGTCTAGTCTCAAAAGTCTTCTAAAAGAGGCATACGATACAATTCATTGATTTTAAAAGAATAGAAATAATCTATCATACCATTTCTAAATAATGAATATCACACGAGATAAAATTACTCTAGGGATTACAGTACAAATAGTGCAAAAGCAAGACCAGCGTTCAGGAAAACTCACAACAGGTACTGTAAAGAGAATCCTTACCTCTAGTAATTTTCATCCTCATGGGATCAAAGTTGAATTAGATAGTGGCCTGATTGGTAGGGTTCAAAGTGTACAGTGACTGGTATTATCATAAAGTTACACTCAGGGAAACTTTAATGCTTTATTTCCCCTAGTGTATGTAGCATTGAACTGTTTTAGATGTGATGGGAAAGGAAAGTATCGAAATCAATTTGGCATATGGGAAAAATGCGAGTCTTGTCAAAAAAAGGAGATGAGTTTTGATAGTGTCACTCCAGAAGATGATGTAAATGAAGAAGGACTGTAATGTGATGTATCATGGCAAAAGAAAAGAAAAAAGACAATAGAAAACAAAAGGGACAAAAGGCAGCAGAACAAAACCAGCGGGTTCAAAAATACAAGAGCAAGCAGCAAGAAAATAAAAAGAAAAAAAGACCAAAGAAATACTAGCAAACTCTTTTTTCCTAGTTTAACGTAACATGATTACATGAATTGTAAAAAGTGCAATGTATCCATGGAGGTTAAACATTCAACAGATACGAGGCGTGGCAATCAACAAAAAAACATGCCATCTGAATACTATTGTCCAAAGTGTGATCATTTGGAATACTCAGATACATAGATTCCAAACTCACATTCCAATACGCTCAAGTTTTCAAATTCTATATTTTCTACACATGGATTACATTTGCAAAAGATGTGGGACATCTTGTAGGAGTTCTAGAGGGGTTGGTAAAAATTTCAACTTGTGTGAGCGATGTAAAGTGGGTGTCATACTGATGGTACAGTCATTTGTAGATATGTTCAATCAGCTAAAGACAGTTCATTGCATGTGTCCTAACTGTGATAATTTGATGAGAGTAAGTGATCTGAAATTAATCTCCAAAGAAAAAACAGACAAGACATGGCTTGATACACTTGATGTCAAAACAAAAAAAATAGATACTAAAGAAGAAAAGTTTGCAGAGGAGGAAGGTAAAATCAGAGAAGAGTCAAGAAAGAGAGGAAGAGAACAGGTTCCAAAACTGATCAACCAGTCGCTTAACAAGAATTTCTTAAAATTAAAGTACGATCCGTATGATGTCAAGGCAATTTTACACCCAATTGATTTTGTTGCCTTTGATGGAATGAACGAAGGACAAGTAAACAATGTCACTTTACTGTCTAACAAAACAAAAAACCCACATCTGCAAAACATTCACAAGGCAATAGCAGAAGCCGTCAAGACAAAGTCATATGACTGGAAAATACTTCATGTGGCTGAAGATGGAGTAGTCACTTACAAATAAATCAAAAATTAGGCATGAAATATGAGTAAATTAGAATTAATTCTTAATGATTCAATAAAATCATTTAATAAAAAAGCAGTTTCAGAAATTCGATCTGGAATTTTTTATGCAAAAGGTAATGAAAAAAAAGTAAATGTAACAACAAATCAAATTAAAAATGCATTAAAAAAAATATGTCCAAATAGTAAAACCAAAATTATTGCCAAAGATATGTTAGAGCATTTTGATGATTTAGAAAAACGTATACCATTTTGTTCATCCCCTGGGTCATTTCGTTCAGCATGGAAGTTTCGATCTAAAATTCTTAACAAATTTGATGCAGATACTTTGGTACAAGAAGGTGCTCAATTAATACCAAATAATAAAAATTTAAGATTGTTTTCAGCAATACAGCAAGGTGTAGAATTAGGAAAAAATCAAAGACTTGTATCTTTTCTTAGACATTCAGAAGGAAACTATGATGATGATTTAGATGATGAAGGTAGATTTGAATATCAACCCCCGTCTGATGCAACTGGAATGTTAAGATATAGATGGTGTCAATTTTTATCTCAAAATTTACAGATTCCATTTATTGTCATTGCAGTAATGTGGTTTGAATATAGAATTAATGACACATCAAATCTTGTATTTGTTGCATCTCCCGCAAAAATTATTGAATCAAATGATCTATCAAATCTAAACCAATCATTAAGTAACCCATTAAAATTAAAATTAATCACAAGAACTGAAGCATACAACGCAATCAATCTTTTACGATCTCTTCATGAAACTGATTTAGAAATTGAAACACGAATTGAATTAGATGAATCTTTAGCTCGTGAATATGCTTTTGATAGAATTAACTCCGTATCAAAAGGGAAAAAAATAAAACGTTGGGCACAAAAAAAGGGATTAGATTGTCCTGGAACTTTATGCAATCATATTAAATTTGATCAGTTAGATTCAAGAAAAATAGCATTCGGACATATCATCTCTCAACAATGGATTCGTTCATTCACATTTTTGCTTGACAAAAAAGACCATCCTGATAATCTCTATCTTACATGTCAATCATGTAATTCGAGCCTAGGAGATAAATTTCCAGATGTGTCATTACGAAAAGAAATTGAAAAAAGAGGTACAATTGGTGATTGGCTTAGGAAATATGAAAAAAGTCTAAGAGAAAATTGACTCATTCTAAACAAATAAGAAAATTTGATCTAAATATTGTGGAAGTTTTATTCAATTAGAATTGCAGGCTTGAATGGTCTTGCATGTCTTGCTTTTCCTTTTGGATCGTAAATGTCAGCATCACTTTCTGAATAAACTGTAATCACTACCCCAAATTCTCTCTTACCAATACTGGATAGTTCTGCAGAAAGGAATTCCTTTTCATCAAAGGAATCAGCTTCAAGCTTCATTGCTTTGATTGCTTCTGATTCTGAATGCAAATCTTTTATCACCTTTTGAATGTAATCAGGCATTTTTTTAGCATCAGTAGTTTCAGGGTCTGCAATTAACTCCTTCATGACAACTCCCATGTTGTTTTGTCCACCTACCATAATTCCTAACACTTTACGATACACTTTGTATTTCATCTCATCTGAATTTACATAAAGCACAATTTTCTTTGGAATAATCTTTGTGACTTTGAGAATGTTTGCAATATCATCTATGGTACTTTTTAGTAGATTTTCTGATTGAATTGATGTTGCATCTACATCATCTTTAGAATATACGGGCCAAGCTGATTTTGATACTGCGTTATCATTCCCTAGACTTTCCCACATTTCTTCTGCAATGTGTGGTGCAAATGGTGATAACATTGCAACACGTGCAGAGTTTATCTTGTATAGTATTCCTGCAATATCCTCTCTACTCTTAGCTTGCACACGTTTTTGATACCAACTCAAGTCTGATTCAAATGTAAACAGTATATCGTGTAGTCCTTCACGTAACCTCATCTTCTCAACTGACTCTGTAACTGTACCAATCATGTTCTGCATCTTTGATAATATCCATTTGTCTTCTGCTTGTAACTCTGAAATAGGCTCGTTTTTGAGGTTTTTACACTCCTCTAACAATGATTCTAATTTACTTTGAATTCCAATTACTGATTCCATGTTAAAATCAGCATCTTGGAGTAATTCAGCTGATGATATAATTGCCAGTCTAATTGGGTCAGCACCGTGTTCTCTGATTGCTGTACGTAGTGGAATTATATTCCCCATACTCTTACTCATTTTAGCACCATCCATCATTACTGAACCGTTAACTACAATTTCTTGTGGCCATAATTTTCTCTCAAAGATTGCAACATGATTTAAAACAAAAAATGACAAGTGATTCTGTACAAGGTCTCTACCTGAATGTCGTGAATCAACCGGATAGAAATATTGAAACTCTTTTTTCATTATAGTAATTATATCTTCTGAAAGTTTTGATGTATTTGCAGCTAGTACAATATCCCCTTTGTCCAATAATATATAATCAAAGAATTCACGAGTTAAATTATCGGGTTGTACTGTTCCATCATTTACAAATCTCGATATGGTATAGTATGCCATGTAAATTACTGAATCAGATAAGCTTTCTACAATCCAATCCTTATCCCACGGAAGTTTAGTTCCGAGTCCTTGTTGTCTTGCACATGCTCGCTCATGTAACCAATCAATTACCTCTTTGAATTCTGTTCTGATATTACTTGGTAGAACGTTCATCTCATCAAAACAATCTCTTGCTTGCTCTTTCCATTCTTCATCACCATAGTTCAAAAACCATTGATTGTTCAATATTTTTACAACACATTCTGTACCACAACGACAATGTACTGGTGCATTCTCTAACACTGGGAATTTTTCTAAATGATTATTTTCTGCAAGCCAAGCTCGCACCTTTTCTCTGCCAAACTGTACCTTTTCGTTATTGAAATCTCCACATTTCTCATTTAATTTTCCATCAGTAAACTCTTTGAGGTATAATTCCTTTGTTGCCTCTTCCAACTTTTCATCTGTTTGGTCTGAAACTCCTAGTTTCTCACAAATCTCTTGTGCTGGGAATTTTCCATATCCTTCAGTAGATATGATAGAAATAGGCTCAATTTTTACGGCTAGTTCATGATTTTTAGTCTTCAAATCCATCAAAGCTTGATAATCCTTTGGTGCATGCCCTGGCACTGACATTACAAGCCCCGTACCCATTCCAGGCTCTACAAAGTCTGCAGGTAATATCGGAATGTCCCGTCCATCATGAGTCTTTGCATTTTTGCCAATGATTTCACTTCCTGCAATATCTCCATCTATGGTAATTTGTTTCTCAAAGAATGCTAACTTGTATGCACATTCTTCAGAAACAATCCATTTCTCACCATCAACTGTAAGTTTTTTGTAAATTGTGTTTGGATTAACCCACAAGTTTGTAATTCCAAAAATTGTTTCAGGACGTAATGTTGTAATTGGGAAAATAAATTCACCAAATGAAAATTTTACCAAGAAATTTTTATCATCAATCTTTGGTTCAACATCTCCCATTGTGTCGTGCTGTGATACAGGATTCTGATCCTTTGGACACCATCCAACTGGATGACTGCCTTGAATTATTTTTCCATTCTCTTTTAATGTTGTAATTTGCCATTCAATAAACTTCTGATAACCTGGAACTATGGTTGTAAACTCTCTACGCCAATCAATGGAATAGCCCATCTCAATCATTCCAGACTTTATCTCTTCATGAAAATAATCTGCAATCTTAATTGGCTCAACAAATGTCTTGATTGCATCTTCAGGAACATGATACACATTTCTCAGTCCATCAAGAATTTCTTTCTCACCATTTTGAATTCTTCTTGCCATGCCTAACACTGGTGTTCCAGTGTAATGGAATCCCATTGGAAATAAAACATTGTATCCTTGCATTCGATAGTACCTTGCATGCACATCAGCTAGTGTGTATGTTCTACCGTGTCCGATATGTTGTGGGGAATTTGGATACGGATAAGCTACTGTGATGAATTTTTTTGGTTTTTCATTTGGGTTTGTCTCAAAGTCTTTTGATTCAGACCATTTGTTTCGCCATTTAGTTTCTATTTCATTCCAGTTTATCATAATGTCATCCTAAAATCATTGATTTTGCTTTGGCTATTGCCTGCTCTTTTTTAGATGTGTCTTTTCCTCCGCCTTGAGCAAACTTTGCATCTCCTCCACCTGAACCGCCCAAAATAGTTGATATTTCCTTGGCAATATCGCCTGCATTTACGCCTGAGTTCTCCCCTGAGAACACCATAACTCGAATTGTAGGGCCTGCCTCAAATATTCCACAATAAGCTGCTGTATCATCTTTTGATGTTAATTTTTTACCAAAGTTTTGATGGAAGTAATCATCGTAACTATCACTACTAGTAAAGCAGATTTTATTTTTCACAGTAATCCCATCCATCTCTCCTGATTCACCTGCTAGAACTTTTTCTAGTAATGTTGGAATCTGCTCTCTTGCTTTATCTTTATTTTCTTCTCGCAGTTTTTCTAGAGCTTGTTTTGCAATATCATCTTGTACTTTTTGTTTTGATTCTATTTCTTGTTGTTTTACATATTCAAATGCTGTGGGACCTGAGACAAACTCTACACGTACAACACCGTCTTGAATTCGTTTAGTCTTTGTAATTTTGATTAATTCGATATCTCCTGTTTTTTTAACATGGGTTCCACCACAAGCTTCAATGTCTTTATCTTCAATTGATACAATTCGTACAGACTTTACTGGTACTACTCCTCCCTGGTAAATTCTAAATCCATATTTTTGTTCTGCAGTTCCTCTATCGTAATAATCAATATTCACTGGATAGTTTTGTTTGATCATGTCATTTGCTTCATCTTCGATTTGTTGTACTTCACTATCACTTAGTGAGGAGTGGTGTGTAATGTCTAGTCTAGCATGGTCATCATCTTTGAATGCAGAGTGCTGCCAAATCCATGATCCCAAAACTTTGCGAGATGATGCATTGATGATGTGGGTACTGGTGTGGTTTTTTGTAATGTTTGCACGTCGTATCTCGTCTACCTTACATGATACCGTATTGCCTTCAGATGGAACTCCACCTTCAAGCTTGTGAACTATAATGTTTGCATGTTTATCTACATTGACCACTTTGAATCCTGCGATACTTCCTAGGTCTGGTTCCTGTCCTCCACCACGTGCATAAAATGACGTTCTATCTAGTACAACTTGATCATCAAAGACTTTGATAACTTTGGCCTCAAACTCCATTGGATCATCTTTGTAAAAGAGAGTTTCAGTTTCAGGTAACTCTTCTAGTGGAAGTTCTGTGATTGCCTTTTTCTTTTCAGACTGATGTAAATCAGATAGTTTAGAGTAAAATTGTGATGGGATTTCTGTAATTGCGTCTACTTCTTTGAGGTATTCAGGTGTAATTCCATCTGATTCGTATAGTGTGATTAACTCATCTACACTTGGTACACCTTTCTCTCGAATCTTCTCTGCCTTTTTCTTCATGTGGATTTTTGATTCTTCATAGCGAGATGATTCTAGCTTTAGAATTGTTTTGACGTCTTCTCTTTTCTCATCTAACTCTGGATAGGTATCTTTGAGATAGTCAATGTGGGTATCAATCAAATCATCAATGTTTAACTTTAGATTTAATCTGTTAATGGTTCCATTAATTCTTCTTAGCATCATTCTCAAGTTGTATCCTCCACCTACATTACTTGGTAGTGCACCATCAGTAATTGCAAATATCAAAGTTCTAAGATGGTCTGCAATTAGATAAATTCCTTCAAGGGGTGTTATCATTTTGTTTAACTGATCATCAGTAATCCCTGCATTTTTTATTGCAAGACGTCTAACATCATTTAGATCATCGTAATGATCAATCTCTTTTGCAATTTCTGTAAAGTATTTTTTTAGAATTTCAGAATCTGAATCAATTCCTATAGTGTTAAATAATTTCTCATTGATTGGACCAAAGCAACAGTCGTAAGCTGTTGGTGTTCCATTTGTTATCCATGCAAATCTCTCCAATCCTGCACCCATGTCAATTACTCTCTGGTCTAGTGTACTGTGCTGACCTAATTCCCCCTGGAATTCAGTAAATACAGCATTGCCTAATTCTAATCCTCGAACAAAATATTCTAGTGATGGACCAAATGAACCTCCCCCTGCCCATACATCCTCAACAAATACAACTTCCTCTTTTTTAATTCCAAATTGGTCAGTTAACAATCTAAAATCCAAATCAACACATTCATCTTTCCAGTATCCACCCAAATCAGGAACACTGTGCTGTCCTATCATACAGAAACTCGAAAAGTGTCTACCTGTCACACCAACATTTTCCAAATCTTTGAATCTCAAACAAGTCTGTGGAACTACAAGTGGGTTTGCAGGAAACTCAAAGACTACTTTGCTTCCCATTATTCTTTGAAAGTCTACAACTGATGCAATTGTAAAGTACAAGTCATCACGCCATCTGCACACAACAGGATATCTATTCACTGATGTGTGGTTGTTTTTTACAAAAAATTCTTCAACTTGTTTCCAAGCTTGTGTATAATCAAATCTCTTTGTGGTTGGTGGCTCTCCGATAAATGAATAGGTGTCTGTCCCGTCATCAGGACACAAGGCTCTATCTGCATTTAGTGTCCAAAAGAATCTGCCACATTTTGAGCACGCTTTTCTAATGAAACCCTGCTCCTGGAATAGTTTAACATTGTAATATTTTTCCGGATCTGCTGAGAATTCCTTTAGAATCTGACTTTTATCCAACGTAGTGGATGTTTCTGCCCGATATTAAGAATTGTCGATATATTACAGGATAAAATGGTATTTTTCATTATGACTTCTTAAGTTAAGAAAAATAATTCCTTATCTGTATCTATTTTTTATTAATTGATAGAATATGAAAATTGCATCAAAAATCCTCGTAGGGTTTAGTATTATTGCAATTTTATCTGTGATTATTGCTGTTTCAAGTTTGTCTGCTGCATCAGAAATTAATTCTCGACTTTCTGATCCTTTAACTGATCTTAATTCTTACATGCCTTTTGCCATTGAATCTTCTAGTTTTGCAAAACGTGCAGAAGGACACCTGTTCATGTATTTTGTGTTAAGTGATCCTAACGATAAGCAAAAGTTTTTTGATAGACAATCCTTTCTTCAAGAACAAGTTAATTTTTTGAAAACAATTCCTGATGATGAAATACTTGTACATGTAAGTTTACTACAAAAATCTACTGATGATTTATTAGAATATGGCAATAAACTTGTCACACTTCATGCTGAAAATCATAAATCACTTCATTTCCCAGAAAATAAAGACATCGTACTAGGTTTTCATGATTCTTCATCTGTTGCAAGATCTGAAGGAGTGGTGATTGCTGAATTAATTACAAAAAATATTGCACAAGAACGAAGTAATTCTTCAATGTATGCACAAAGTATGATGAGTACTTTAACTACTGGTGTGTTTTTATTATTGCTTGTTATTGTTGTAGTTGCTTTATGGATTGTAAAGATAGTAAAGGATACTGTAAATTTAGAACAGATTAATTCATCAGAAAAACGATTTGCTATTTTAGGTGAATTAACTGCTCGTCTATCTCATGATCTAAGAAATCCTCTCGCTGTAATACAAGGTGTTTCTGCATTATATCTCAAAAAACCATCTACTGATGAAACTGAGTTATCTAAAAGAAATGATATGATGATCAAATCTATACGTCGTATGACTAATCAAATCGATGATGTTCTTAGTTTTGTAAAACAACCAAAATTACAATTAACTGATTCATCGCTTTTAAAATGCATTGAAAACACTTGCTCTGAAGTTATTTTACCTGAAAATATTAAACTGAATTTACCTTCCAATGACTTTACTTTATCAATTGACACTCAAAAAATTGAGATAGCCTTTATCAATATTATTAGAAATGCAATTGAATCAATTGGAAATGAACCTGGAGAAATCAATATTGAACTTTCAGAATCAAATACTGATATCCTTGCATCTTTTACAAATTCAGGCTCCGATATTCCAGATCATAATCTGGAAAAAATATTTGAACCTCTATTTACTACAAAAGAGACTGGTACTGGACTGGGATTGATAAGCTCTAAAGTAATTGTAGAAAGTCATGGTGGTTCAATTCATGTGAAAAACAACCCTACATGTTTTACAATAAGATTGCCAAAAACATCAAAATTATGATCTTTGAACACATGTGTGATAAAATGTATGATCTCTTGTAGATTGGAATTAATTTTTTAATATTTAATTTCTATATTTTAAAATGTCATTAATTATTACAAGTTTCATGAAAGCCACTTGTTTTGATGGAGTAGAAATGAAATTTGATGAGAATTATCCAGACCCAAAACCTGGCGAGTCTTTGGTTAGAGTAAGTTTAGCTGGAATTTGTGGAACTGATTTGGAAATTTTGGATGGATATATGGCATATCATGGTGTATTGGGCCATGAATTTGTTGGAGTGGTGGAAAAATCTCAAAATTCTAACCTCATTGGAAAAAGAGTTGTAGGTGAGATAAATGCTGGATGCAACAATTGTGATTATTGTAAAAAAGGAATGAATAGACACTGTCCAAACAGAACCGTTCTTGGAATTTTAAAAAGAGATGGTGCATTTGCAGAATTTCTTTCACTTCCTGAACAAAATTTACATGTGATTCCTGATTCTATTAGTGACTTGCAAGCAGTATTTGTAGAACCACTAGCTGCTGCATTTGAAATAAAAGAACAAATCTCATTGAATCCTGATTGGCAAGTTGCAGTTGTAGGTGATGGGAGATTGGCACAAATGATCTCCCAAGTTCTAAAACTGTCTTGTTCAAATGTCATTTGTTTTGGAAGACACCAAAACAAACTTTCACTGTTAGAACCATTTGGTATTGCAACAAAGATTGGAATTGATTCCTCTGATGAACAACTCTATGATTTAGTGGTAGAGGCAACTGGAAGTAATTCTGGATTTACAGACACTATGAAATTGGTAAAACCACGTGGAACTGTCATACTAAAATCCACAATTGCATCAAGAGAAAATCTTGATTTGACTCCAACTATAATCAATGAAATCACTTTAGTTGGTTCTAGATGTGGTCTGTTCAAACCTGCAATTGATGCTTTAGCAACTAAGATGATTGTAGTTGATTCTATGGTTGACTCTACTTTTCCATTAAAAGAATTCTCTAAAGCAATAGAGCATGCAAAAAAGCCAGATACTCTCAAAGTCTTTCTAAAACCTTAACTCTTATTTTGATTCCAAAATAATACATTAAATACACTGTCTAGCTGAGTCTATTCATGTTTGGCAAGAAACCAGAATTAAAAGAAGGATCTTATATTTTCTCAATAAAAAAGAACGGTGATTATAATGACTTTATTTTTGGAGCAGTTACTGGAATTGATGGTAAAAAAGTAGGTATCACAGGTGTAATTGTAAATCCAGTTGGTTTGAAAAACAAGTTAGAACAAGGAAAGACTGGAGAGCGTTCACGTGAAATCCTTGAGAATCCTACTCCTGATAATGTTGTTTTGGCTCTAGTGTATCGTGTGGAACATGAAAATTATTCTGGTATATTGAATCTTGATTCTGACAAGTGTGATCTTATTCCGCCTAAGGTTTTTGGAATGTTAGATGGTTGGATTCGTGAATCTTTACCTGAATTTATCAACAATGTCTTGTCATTACCTGTAGGGACTGATCGTGATGAAGCAAAACATATCCTAAAAAATAGAATGGAGACTTTAACTGATCCGCATTTGAAACGAACTCTATATTCAGTTTGTAGAAGCCTCAAAATTTTAAACTAAATTTTCAAATCCTAGGCATAATTTCTCCATAGTTTTATATTATGCCCCAAGAAAATCTCGATACAATGGAATATGTTTACGCTGCTTTACTTCTTCACAAGCTAGAAAAAGAAGTTAACGAGGCAAACCTCAGTTCAGTTGTTAAAGCATCTGGCGCTGAAGTTAATGAAGCCCA